>Ga0164290_1001059_pt1 | contig 56277 bp, 44 predicted proteins | sample Micstemetagenome_FD_108782 | JGI IMG/M metagenome (GOLD analysis project Ga0164290, IMG submission 108782) | Contaminated culture microbial community from soil near Moab, Utah, USA - Microcoleus steenstrupii SON62 (Illumina Assembly) | ecosystem: Environmental > Terrestrial > Soil > Soil crust...
CCTGCTGACCCGAACCACCGACCTGACCGCCGAGTACGGCATTGGCTTCGAGCAGTTTTTCGAGTTTTTCAAGTTTACGCCCGAACTGCGGTTTTCCCACGGCCTGGTTAATCTGTACGACGCAGCACAGCCCAATCCCGCTTCGGTCGGCATTCGCAAACTGAACTCGCACACGGTTACGCTGATCCTGGCTTTTGAGTAAAAAGTTTCGATTCTAACCCGCTGAGGGTAAATCGGCTAGGCCGCGGAACCGAAAATAACCCTACTTTTTTTCGGCCCAGGCTTGCAAAAAGCGAAAACAGACCCCTATATTTGCACCCACAATCGCCGGTCAAACGGCAAATCCATACGGGTTCTTAGCTCAGTCGGTTCAGAGCACCTGCTTTACAAGCAGGGGGTCGTAGGTTCGAATCCTACAGGACCCACCCTTAAAAATCAGCCAGTTAGCAGTTTGCTAGCTGGCTTTTTTGTTTCCTGGGTACAACAATTTCGTATCAGCCCGGGACTGGTGAGGTCAGCGTATAGCGATCCTTTTACCGGCGAAAAGCGAAGCATTAATCTGGATCGGGTGCGGCCATCGGTCCTTATGTGTATAATTGAGGCCAGGTTCCGCCACACTTACGGAGCCATAGGCAGAAGAGGAGGTGCATCAATCAAAGAACGGCCCATCGTTGTCCGCTACGACTCCGAGGCCGGCGATAGTATTCTCCACGAAGAAGCCCGGAAAGGCTAGTAACCGGTTAACGGACTAATTACAAATCACTTCAAGTTATGCGGCAGTAGCACGCTAAACGTTGCACCCTTCCCCTCTTCGCTTTCCGCATAGACAAAACCGCGGTGATTCTCAGCTACTTTCTTTACAATGGAAAGCCCAATACCCGTACCTGAATATTTTTCCTTGCTGTGAAGGCGGGTAAACGCATCAAAGATCTTTTCGGCATGCTTCTGGTTGAAGCCGATACCATTGTCCTTTACTTGCAAAAGGTAATAGTGTTCTGAACCAGGAATAAAATGGGCCGGCACATCTTCTTTGTTTATTTCTTTTGCTGTTATTGTTATTACCGATTGCTCGTCGGGTTTGCTGTAGTTTAATGCATTGCTGATTAAGTTTTGAAAGAGTTGCCCTAATTGCCTTCCGTATCCTTTTACAACAGGTAATTTTTCTATTTCAATGGTCGTGCCTTTTTGTTGGATCACCAGTTCCAGGTCCGAAAGTACATCCTCAACGACTTCGTTTAATTCAACCTCCTTGAGTTCATGGGTTCCGTAACTGATATCGGCATAGGAAAGCAGGTCTTCGACAAGCAGCATCATTCGCCTGTTCGCCCCTCTAACTTTTTCCATTAACTTCTTTTCTCCTTCATTCATCTTCCCTTCCAGTACCTGGTGCAACTCCTCCGTGAAAAAGTGCACCTTACGGAGGGGCTCCTTCAGGTCGTGCGATGCCGCTCTTGTAAAATACTTGAGTGCAACATTTGCTCGTTTTAGTTCTTCGATTAACCGTTCTTTTTGTAATTCAATTTCTTTTATTTCGGTAACATCGGTGAAAATGATAATAAGGTGATCCCTGTCCATGCGTGAGAGTGAAATCTCTATCCAGCGTCCGGTCGACTCCAGTTGGTATTCGACAAGGGAAGGCTCACCGGTATCCATGGTGTGGATAATTTTTTGAAAATAGGGGGTATTGACGATGTTCGGCTCAAGTTCAACGGATGTTTTGGAAAAATAAAGCTCCTCGGGAATGCCTACGAGGTGCATTGCTGCCGCATTAGCCATGATAGGCTTACCATCAACTATCCTTCCTTCTTCATTGCGAATTACCCTGCCAAATGAAATTCCATTCGATGAATGGGTGAAGACGTTATCGAGAATGTAATTCTTTCTTTCAAGCTCCCGCGCTTTTACGTTAAGCTCCGTAACATCAGCAAACGTTACCAGCAGCGAACGCTCTCCCAACTTGGCCACCACGCTGTCGTACCAGGCATCAAAATTCCCGGCGGTATAATGCGATTGTCCTCGTTTAGAGATTCCTGTCAGATATACCTCCTTGTACCGCTCAAAAGTACCGATAGCATTTGTGGCCGGAAACAGCGCTAAAAGGGTCTTACCGATCACCTGCTCTTCGGAAAGGCCACTGAGCCGTAAAAATTGTTTATTCACCCGGGTAAAGATGAAGTCAGTCACTTCTTGCTTCTCGTCCAGCACAGCATCCAGGGTGTACCAGCCATCAAGGGAATTATTGAGTATCAGGTTTACTAACTCCTGTTGCTTTTGTTTTTCCAGGCGCTCCTTAATTTCAGCATTAACGTTTTTAGTAATAGAAAGTATAGCACCGTCTATTTTGCGCCGGAACACTTCAAAATAAATGTCAAGCACTTCGTTGTAATAGGTAACCTGTAAATCGTTGCCTGAGGTATACACCTCGCTTAATTGCTGTGCTAACTTTTTTCTTCCTTCTTCGCTATAGCCGGTCAGCTCACTAACTTTTTGCCCTTTCATTAGCCCATAAGGCAAATTAGCCTGCTGCATTGCAGCGCCGTTGAAATAGAGCAGAATGAAATCAACAATCGTATCCCCTTCTGGTCCAAATACAGGGGAATGTAACACAATGGGTTCGGGATGGTTATCGAGTACGGACGTCAGTAGCTTCTCATCGGGTGAAATGACCATAGCCGACAATTATATCTTGATCAGTGAATAAGTCTTTATTCGTGACTTGCCTGTAACGGCAAGTTACAAACAAAGTGACTAGGATGCCTTGCGCCAACGCTGCCATGAAGTGAGCCAGGCCGGATCACAGCAGCTGGCAGTTGCCTGGGCGTTCGGCTTAACGCAGCGTAGGGTAAGTCCGACCCTCAAAAAAATAGCGCCTTAACGGCGCGGCTGGTTTACAGAAAAGTAAAGGTACCAATGTACCTACTTGCTTATCGACTAAGCGACCCATCCAGTTGGTAGGCAAACTCAACAAGAGCGCCGGGTATCACGACTTCCGTGGAGCCGCGTGGAAATGCATTATGACCTGGCAATTAACTCCTTATACGGACTGGTCGGAGCTGGAAGCCGCCTTCGACTGGGTACGGGCCATGAAAGGCGTGCCCCAGGATCCTATTTACCATGCCGAGGGTGACGTAGCCACGCATACCCGCATGGTCCTCGATGCCCTGACCAGCCAACCCGACTACCAGGCCCTTTCGCCCCAGCGGCAGGCCGCCGTCTGGGCCGCCGCGCTGCTGCACGACGTGGAGAAGCGGTCCACCACCCGCATCGAGCCCGACGCCCGCATCACCTCGGCCGGACACGCCAAAAAAGGCGAACATACCGTCCGGGAGATCCTGTACATCGACCACCCGACGCCCTTTTTCCTTCGGGAAGCCATTGCCAGGCTAGTCCTCCACCACGGACTACCGCTCTGGCTATGGGAAAAGCCTGACCCTAGGCAGCAGCTGCTGGCCGTCAGTCAGGTTTTGGATACGGCAGAGCTGAGCCTGCTAGTGCGGGCCAACGTCCTGGGCCGGATCTGCGCCGATCAATCGGAGTTGCTCTACAAGGTTGAGCTGTTCACCCAATACGCCCAGGAACAGGGCTGCTACGGCCGGCCCTATCCCTTCCCGGATTCTCTGACGCGGTACGCCTACCTGAACCACCCCGACCGCGCACCGGATTACCCGGTCTACGACGAGACCGAAACGGAAGTGGTGATGCTCTGCGGCCTGCCTGGGGTGGGTAAGGACTTTTATATCCTGGAGCATTATTCCGACTGGCCGGTAGTGAGTCAGGACAACCTGCGGCGGGCAGCAGGCATCGACCTGCGGGACCGAAGCGGCACGGGCCGGATCGTCCAGCAGGCCAAGGAACTCGCCCGGAGCTACCTGCGCAAACGCCAGCCCTTCGTCTGGAACGCCACCAGCGTGACCCGGTCAACGCGGCAGCAGTGGATGGACCTCTTCCTGACCTATCGCGCCCGCATCCGGCTGATATACCTGGAAGTGCCCTACGAGCGGCTGCTGGAGCAAAACCGGAATCGTCGTCATGTGGTACCCGAGCCGGTCATCAGCCAGCTGATCCGAAAGCTGGAGGTACCTGCACCCTGGGAGGCGCATGAGGTAGTGTATGCGGTGATGGAGCCATAGGCTTAAAGTATCCTACCTACAAGGCTCCTTGCTGCCAACCCTGCGTTCTCTTTTTCAGATGATGGGCTCACGCGACCATGATTTAGGATGGACGAGCAGGAACAAACGCCCGTTTTTTGCAACTCACTTGGGCAAAAGTCCGCATGCTACGGCTTAAAGGTCTGACAACGTAAGATGAAACTGGATAGCCTCTGGTAACAAACAGGCTATATTAGTGAGCTTTCCCATGCCCCTCACCACCCAAATGCTCCTTGCACGGCTATTTCCAGGGATCGGTTGCGATTGCCAGACCTCTCCAACGCGACCGCTCAGGCCTTTTCGACGGTATAATTTTTTTCTAAATTCATTCTAAGCCTTTTCTAACCTGACCCCTCCACCTTTGTTGGGTTCAACGGTGCGAAGGATGCGGCTGCTGGTTCTCTTGTTCTTTTTGATTCGGTTTTTTGACGGCAGTGCCCAGGATACCCTCCGGCTTTCGGTGCGGCAGGCCGATAGCTTACTCGTTCGCAACAACTTCCTGCTCCTGGCCGACCGGTTTCGGCTCGATGCGGCCCAGGCCCAGGTGCTGCAGGCTTCGCGCCTGGACAATCCCAACCTTTCCCTGGAGCTAAGTGCGTACAACAGCGCCCGGCACCGGGTCCTGGACGTCGGGCGGCAGGGCCAGAAAATCCTGACCGTTCAGCAGCTGCTCTATACCGCCGGCAAGCGCAACAAACGGGTTGCCCTCCTGCAGGAAGCCGCTCAGCTAACCCAATACGAATTTGCGGACCTGCTGCGGAACCTGCGCTTCGAGCTTCGAACCCGTTTCTTTGAATCCTACTTCCAGCGGCAGACGCTGCTGCGCTACCAGCAGCAGATCCAGACCCTGGCGTCCACGGTCGAAGCGTACGAACGGCAGTACGAACGCAATAACGTCTCGCTGCGGGACCTGCTGCGGCTGAAAGCGCTGCTGTTTGCCCTGCAGAACGACCGGCTGGAAGTTCAGTTGCAGCTTTCCGACAACCAGCTGGCGCTCCGCACGATGCTGGGCACCGATTTGCCGGTCGAGCCCCAGGTGACCGAAACGGCCCTCCGGCGGTACGACCTGAGCATTTATACCGCCCAGGCACTCTATGAACTGGCGCTGCGCAACCGGGCTGACCTGCGGGCGACCGAGTCGCTGACCCGGCAGGCCGAACTGAATTATAACCTGCAGCGGGCGCTGAGCCGCCCCGACCTGCGGGTGGGAGGCGTCTACGACCAGGCCGGCAGCTACATTCCCAATTACATGGGTCTGGGCTTATCGCTCGACCTGCCGGTGTTTAACCGCAACCAGGGCGCTATCCTCGCGGCCCGCTCTCAGATCAGCTACCAGCAGCGGCTCCAGGACCACAAGCGGCTGCAGATCCAGAACGAGATCCGCACGGCCCTGCAGAAGGCGCAGGATGCCGAACAGCTCGTGCAGACCATCGAAAGCCGGTTTTCCGACCAGTTCGAGGTGCTCAACCAGGGCGTTACCAAAAGTTTCGGCAAGGGCAATATCACGCTGCTGGAGTGTGTGGACCTCATCGAGGCCTATAACGAAAGCGTCCGGCAGCTGAACCGCCTGAAAGCAGACCGCATCGCGGCTTACGAACAACTTAATTCGGTCGTCGGCGACGACCTTTTCCATCCTTAAACATGCGAACGAACCCATCTTTCCTCTGGATAGGAGCCCTGCTCCTGCTGGCGGTGGCCTGTCACTCTGATCCGCAGGTCGAGGAGGCCGAAGCGTTCATGCTTTCCGACACCATGATGCACCGCATCCGCATCGACAGCGCCTTTATGACCGCGGTGCAATCGGAACTGACGCTGGTCGGAAAAGTGGTGGCCGACGAAAACAAGGTCATCAAGGTCTTTCCCCTGGTGGGCGGGGTGGTGGAAGAGGTGGAGGTGGAACTGGGCGATTACGTCCGGAAAGGTCAGAAACTGGCCACCATCCGGTCGGGCGAAGTAGCCGAGTTTGAACGACAGCTCATCCAGGCGCAGTCGGATCTGCTGCTGGCCCAGAAAAATCTGCGCGTGGCGGAAGACCTGTACGAAAGCAAACTCAATTCCCAGCGGGAAGTGATAGCCGCCCAGAAAGAAGTAGAGAAAACCCAGGCGGAAGTCCACCGGGTGAAGGAAATCTTCCGGATCTACGGCCTCGGGAAGTCGTCCATCTACACGGTCCGGGCGCCCATCGACGGCTTTGTGATCGAAAAGAACGTCAACCGCGACATGCAGCTTCGCTCCGACAATGCCGACAACCTCTTCACGGTCGGGCAGATCAGCAATGTCTGGGTGCTGGCCAACGTCAACGAAAGCGATATCGGCCGGGTTCGGCTCGGGATGCAGGCCGATGTTCAGACGCTGAGTTATCCCGACCAGCTCTTTCGCGGGCAGGTCGACAAAATCTTCAGCGTCCTCGACCCGACCACCAAAGCCATGACGGTCCGCGTCCGGCTCCGGAACGAGGGCATGAAACTGAAACCCGAAATGCACGCCACCGTCGCCCTGCATTTTGACGAGGGCCGGCAGATGATTACCGTACCGGCCAACGCGGTCATCTTCGACAATTCCCGGCATTACGTCATGGTCTTCCGGGGCCGGTCCGATATCGAAACCCGGGAAGTGGAGGTGTACAAGAAACTCGGGGAGGTTGCCTACATCCGGGCGGGCCTGAACCCGGGCGAAAAGGTCATTTCCCGCAACCAGCTGCTGGTCTAAGACGCGCTCAACGACTGAATCCATGCTCCGCTTCATCCGTAACCTCGTCGGCTTTTCGCTCAAAAACCGGTTTTTTATCTTTTTCCTGACCGCCGGGCTGGTGATGGCCGGCGTGTTCAGTTATCTCCATACGCCCCTGGAGGCTTTTCCCGACGTAACCAACACCCAGATTATCGTCGTAACCGAATGGAGCGGCCGCTCGGCGGAAGAAGTCGAACGCTTTGTGACGGTTCCCCTGGAAGTGGCCATGAACTCGGTCCAGCGGAAGACCAATGTCCGGTCGATTTCCATGTTCGGGCTGTCGGTGATCAAAATCATCTTTGAAGACGAGGTCGAAGACTTTTTTGCCCGTCAGCAGGTCAATAACCAGCTCCGCAGCGTCCAGCTGCCGGAGAACGTCGAACCGGACGTGCAGCCGCCCTACGGCCCGACGGGTGAAATCTTCCGCTTTACCCTCGAAAGCGCCGGCCGCAGCAGCCGGGACCTGCTGACGCTGCACAACTGGGTCATCGACCGGCAGCTGCGGGCCGTGCCGGGCGTGGCCGACGTCGTCGCCTTTGGCGGCCAGGAGAAGATCTACGAAGTACGCGTCAATCCTACCCAGCTGGTCAAGTACGACCTCACGCCCCTGGAAGTCTACGCCGCCGTCACCCGCAGCAACATCAACGTCGGCGGCGATGTCATCGAGCGCAGCGGTCAGGCCTACGTGGTGCGGGGTATCGGGCTGCTGACGTCGGTGGACGACATCCGCAACATCATCATCGAGGAACTTAACGGCAACCCGGTACTGGTCGGCAATGTCGCCGAAGTCATGGAGGCCAGCCTGCCGCGCGTAGGCCAGGTAGGGCTCAACAACCAGGACGACGTGGTCGAAGGCATCGTCGTGATGCGGAAAGGTGAGAACCCCAGCGAGGTGCTGGGCCGGGTGAGGGAAAAAATCGACTACCTGAATACCAACGTCCTGCCCTCGGACGTCAAAATGGTCACCTTTTACGACCGCGACAACCTCATCGCCTACTGCACCCGCACGGTCATGCACAACCTCCTGGAAGGTATTGTGCTGGTGACCGTCCTGGTTTTTCTCTTCATGGCGGACTGGCGCACGACGGTCATCGTGTCCATCATCATTCCCCTCGCCCTGCTGTTTGCCTTTCTGTGTCTGAAGCTGCGCGGCATGTCGGCCAACCTGCTCTCGATGGGTGCCATCGACTTCGGTATCATCATCGACGGGGCGGTGGTCATGGTCGAAGGCATATTCGTCGTTCTCGACCATAAAGCCAAAGAAGTGGGCATGGCCCGGTTCAACCGCCTGGCCAAACTGGGCCTGATCAAACAGACCGGGGGCCAGCTCGGCAAGGCCGTCTTTTTTTCCAAACTGATCATCATCACGGCGCTGATTCCCATCTTTTCCTTCCAGAAAGTCGAAGGAAAAATGTTTAGCCCGCTGGCCTGGACCCTGGGTTTTGCCCTGCTCGGGGCGCTGATCTTTACCCTGACGCTGGTGCCGGTACTCTGCTCACTGCTGCTGCAGAAAAATGTCCGGGAGCGCCACAATCCGCTGGTGATTTTCTTCCAGAAGGTGGTCGGAAAGGGCTTTAGCTGGACCTACGCCCACCGACGGCTGAGCCTGCTACTGGCAACGGGCGCCCTGGGCCTGACGTTCTTTTCGGCCACGCTGCTGGGTACGGAATTTCTCCCGCAACTGAACGAAGGCGCCCTCTGGGTGGAAGCCAAACTGCCGATGAGCACGTCACTGAACGAAACCGTCCAGATGGTCAAGGTCCTGCGCGGCAAGCTGATGGAGTTTCCGGAGGTGAACGGCGTGCTCTCCCAGACGGGCCGGTCGAACGACGGCACCGATCCTTCCGGCTTCTATTACGTGCAGATGCAGGTCAATCTCAAGCCTAAGGAAGAATGGAAGCGCGCCATTACCACCGATGGGCTTATCGAGGAAATGGACGCAAAGCTCCGGCAGTTTCAGGGGATCAATTACAACTATTCCCAGCCGATCATCGATAACGTGGCCGAGGCCGTCGCCGGGATGAACGCCTCGAATGCCGTCAAAATCTTCGGCGATGATCTCGGTACGCTCAACAAACTGGCCGATCAGGTGATCGCCGCCATCCGCGACGTGCCGGGTATCAAAGACGCCGGAATCCTCCGCAACTTTGGCCAGCCCGAAATCAGCGTGCTGTTCGACGACCATAAAATGGCGCTCTACGGTGTTACCACGGCCGACGCCCAGGCCGTCATCGAAATGGCCATCGGCGGCAAAACGGCCTCGGTACTCTACGAAGGCGAACGGCGCTTTGCCATCCGGGTACGGTATGCCGAGGCCTACCGCCGCACCGAAGAAGACATCATGCGCCTGATGGTGCCGACCCTCCGGGGCGGAAAGATTCCGTTGCGGGAAATCGCGACCCTGCAGCAGGTGACCGGCCCCGCCTTCATCTACCGCGATCTCAACCAGCGCTTTATCGGCGTCAAGTTTTCCGTCCGGGAACGCGACCTGGGCAGTACCATTGCCGACGCCCAGCGCCGGGTGGCGCAGCAGCTCAACAACCTGCCCAAAGGCTATTCCGTAACCTGGACGGGCGAGTTTGAAAACCAGGTGCGGGCAACGGGCCGGCTGGGGCAGGTCGTGCCCCTGAGCCTGGCGGCCATTTTTGTGATTCTCTTCGTTGCGTTCGGCAATGTCAAGGATGCGGGGCTGGTGCTGCTGAACGTGCCGTTTGCCCTCATGGGCGGCATTCTGGCCCTGCACGCCACGGGGATCAATTTTGGCATCTCGGCCGGTGTGGGCTTCATCGCCCTCTTCGGGATCTGCGTGCAGAACGGGGTTATTCTGGTTTCGGTTTTTAACCAGAACCGGCAGGAAGGCATGAGCCTCGACGAAGCCATCCGCCAGGGGGTAGAAGCGCGCACCCGGCCTGTGGTCATGACGGCCCTGATGGCGGCGATCGGACTGCTGCCGGCGGCTGTTTCCACGGGCATCGGCTCCGAAACCCAGCGCCCGCTGGCGGTGGTCGTTATCGGCGGACTGATCACCGCCACGGTGCTTACCCTGCTGATTTTCCCGATCCTCTACCGCCAGTTCTACCGGGCCAAAGCCCGCTCGGAAGCCCCTGAACCGGAACTTACCCTCTAGGCTCGTAAATCTAATTTTTTTCTAAGGCTGCTGTAAGGCCACTCTAAGGGAAATAATGGAGCTTGCCAACCTCTTTCTTCTTTCCGACTATATCCCAATACGCTGAAAATCGGCTATGGAAAAGTGCATTTCGCCAACAATCGGCTCCGGAATGCATGCTGCCAGGCCAGCCAACTATGAAGCAATCAGGACGGTAATGGTATGCGCAGCTACCGGATGAGCGAGTTACCGTCTGACTTATGAACCTAGCCTATGAAACCCACTCCACTCATCTACCTGATCGAAGACGATGAAGAGAATCGATTTCAGCTCTGGCGGGCCTTCCAAAGCCTCCGTCCCGACTGTCTGCTGTATTGTTTTGTCTCTGCATCAGACCTGGTCGAGCACCTGACGGAGGACTTTTCCAGGCCCAGTCTGCTGGTCGTTAGCCTGTCAAGCTCCCAGGCTAACCGGTTCCTGATGGAAGCCCTGCAGGCCAGTGGTGTCCGACTTACCTGGCCTACCCTCATTCTGACCGACGAGCCTTATCAGGGGCCGCCGGTCAACGCGCTTTATGCAAAACTAACGGATTACAGTTCGGCCCTCTCCCTGGTCCGGCGGCTGAGTCAGTCGCTGCTGCCGGGAAATGTGGCCGACCCCAGTCTGCACACCTGGCGACAAACTACCCATTCCAAAACCTGGTAATCGCCACGCCTTCCCCAATTCTTTTTCGTTCGTAATGCCTGGTTTCAACCTATCTGGTAATGAAAATCCCCACCTGAACGCTTTCGGGTGGGGATTTGCTTTGGCGTCAGGCCTTCGGATGGTGCCCCGGCGAGAGGCTTCGAAGCTTGGTCAGGTTGAAAAAACCAAAGCCTGCCTTCGAGACAATGGGCAGCAGGATCAGGAGTACGGACGTAGTCAGCGTGTCAAACAGGCCCAGCCCCGGCGTACCCAGCGCCCAGACCAGCGGGTACAGCAGCCACTGTACGGTTAAAAAGATGGCCGATGCCCGGTACACGCTTTCGATCTCCGGACCCTGCGAACGGGCTTTTTCGTACAGCTTTCCCCAGAAGAGTGCCAACACCACTACCAGGGCCACGCAGCCGGAGAGGTACCAGAACCAGCGCGCAAAGCCTTCGGACAGTTCGGCAACCAGACCCGTTACGATCATGATGACCTGGGAGCCCAGCAGCCCACCGGTTACGGGTCCCTCGACGTTGATGGTGTACTTACCCGTCAGATTCAGGGATAACAGCAGCAGCGGCGTGGTAACGACCCAGTCAATATACCGGGGAAGGTAAACGTCCCGGCCATAGGCCTCCACAATCCCCTGGCCCATCGCCAGGGCCGAGTAAGCGAGGCCCGACCAGACCACCACAAAGATGTGAATCAGGTATTTGTACGGCGGAACGCCCCGCGGGTTTCGGCTCAGGCTGAAAAAAGCCAGGGCGCTGAGGCCCATGACGAGGGCGTAGCCCCAATGCAGAAGAGAATGGGTAGCATCCATGATGATTCAGATTAACGATCCGTTGACAGCGGCTTCCGGACGGAAACCCGTTCGGGTACCTGTCCGTCCAGGGAGGTGACCGGCTCTACCGTCGGGTAGGCGGCACTCTCGGTGGCTGACTGGGCAGGTACGTACCCCTCTAGGGCACTGCGGCGGGTTACCAGGCTCGTCAGCATGACGCCGTAAATGACTTTGGACGAAATATCGGCCACGGTATAAAGGATCTGCCGGGCCACCATGCCGTTGGCCGTCGGCGACAGCCAGGGCATCAGGTAAGCAATGGGGTAAAGCGTCCAGGAGAGGATCAGCAGCCAGAAGATGGCCCGGGCCGTTTTGCCGGTATCGCCGGGCAGGGTTTTGGCCGCCGGAAAGATCGTCATCCCGACCAGGTAGCAGATATAAACCATGAAAACGGTGCTGATGCCGCCCCAGATCAGCAGGTTGGCAATGCTGGTGGTCTCGTAAAACTGCCCGACATAGCCGGTATAAATCATCAGCAGCCCGCCGACCACAAAACCGATGAAGGTGCGCCGGAACTTGTCGTGCGGAACACCCAGCGCCACCAGCAGTTGCGTGAGCAGCATGGGCACGTCAATCGACCAGTTGACGTACCGGTAGCCATTGGAAAAGGTGGTGGTTCCGGGATTCCAGCGATCGCCGTCCCAGGTAAAAGCCTGCTGCCAGTTAAGCTGCTGATTCAGCAGGATCAGGGCGGCCGAAACCATCACGACCGCCGATAAGGTGGAAGACAGGCGGTAGGCCGGCGCACTTTCCCGGGAGGTGGACAGGAAGTAGACCAGACCCGCCACCTGCGCTCCGACGCCCAGGGTTAATACGTTCCGGACAATATCAAACTGCACTGAACTGTAACTGGACAGGTTTTCCATGTTTTCCATAAGCGTTGCTGGTTTATGTGCGTACGGGATATGACTCTTGGTTACTGGAAGCGGTTTGGGAGCTTCCGCGGCCCACAGCCGGGCGCGGAGCCCGGCCATAGACCCGCCATTCGCTGCTTACGGAATGGCAAAGCGGAATAAGGCGCAGGCCGGTACGGTTTCCAGCCCGCAGGGCATGTCGATGCCCGGCACGACATAGACTTCGCCGCCATGCTCCAGGGTGCGAAGCGCCAGGAGCTGAAGTAGGGGCGCGTCTCCCGGCTGTCGGCGGTCGTGCAGCACCGCCCGCAAGGTGTTTTCCTCAAACTGCCCCCAGGCTTCGGCACCCTCACGCAGAAAAAGGGCTTCAATCCGACCCAGCGAGGCGGCTTCCAGCAGGCTGCGGAGGTCCCCGGACGTCAGGTCCGAACCGCTGGCGTTGGCGAACTGTTCCGTCCGCCGCAGCCGGTTCGTCAGAAAGTAATCCTGGAGCAGTTCATTGGCCGATGCCTGCAGTTCCGCCGCCAGGGCATGCTCCAGGCTTTTGGTTACCCCTTCCGGAGATAGTTTTGGATACGAATTAACCTGCCGGTAGATAGGGTGGTAATACGCCGGCCCCGCCAGCACCAGCGGCAGGTCTTCCTGGTTGAACTGCGCCCGGAAGGCCTCGTCGACGAGCCGGAAGTAGTCAGCCAGGAGATGATCCTTCTCCTTACCGCCCACATCATCACTGCGGTAGATGGCCCCATCCTTGCCCCGTGCCCGCGTTCTCCCCTGTAATTCTTCTTCGAAATCATAATACTGGGTGACGGCTTCCAGACCGTCCGGGAATGATATCGCAAAGGGTACGGGAACGATGGTGAACGGATCCGCCCGGTACAGCCGGACCCCGCTCTTGTCCAGGTGCATGATCAGGTACTGACGCGTTGGCTGGGTAAAGGGCAGCAACGGCATCAGGTGGAAGCGCGTGTCAATTTCCAGCTGCTCGGGCAGGGGCAGCGGGCTTTGGAAAAACTCAAAATGGGTGGCACTCCGGAAAATGGCCAGCCCTTCCGACAGATACCGCCAGAAGAGCCAGTCGTCGAGCAGGTCTTCGACCGGTTTGAGCAGGGCGTCCACCTCCCGATGCGGCATTCCAGCGTCGGTCAGCTGCAACCGGGCCTGCTAGCACTGATTCTTGAGAATCAGGCGGTCCACCCCCATGTCCACTTCGTGACCTTTGCGGTGCGTGGGCAGGAAAAAGGACAGGCACTGGTCGGCGGCATGGGCTCCCAATTCCAGTACATTTTTACGATTCATGCTCAGTGTATCCATAACTTCTACGGTTTCACAGCGCTCTCCGTCGTTGGGACAAAGCGCCTGGTTTATGTAAAGACAAACCGAGCTATCCTATCAGGGTTACATAGTTTTTTTGATTTAATACTGATATTCAGTGTATTATCTATAAGATGTAACCTGAATTTAATGTAATCCTAACGTTACTCTAAGTTTTTTTTAAGACTGGCACCTGGATTTCAGCCTCATGGTTCTAGCCGGCCGAGCAGGGCATAGTTCCGGGTTTCAACCCACGGCTCCCGCCTCCGGGCCGGCTTAGAAAAAGCTTAGAATGCGGGTCAGTCGTTTTATTTTCTCCCGGCGGTCCCGATCTTTTATCCCCTGCTTGCACTCGGCCGCCTGGTACGGCTGAATTTTCCCACCCTTTGTGTCGTTACCCGCATACGGGTAGCAGGAGCAAGCGGAATCTGTCATGAAAACAATCCTCATCATTGAAGACGATCGCCGGATCGCCCAGAATATCAGCCGGAGCCTGGTGGCCCAGGGTTACGCCACCGAAATCGCCTACGAAGGCTATAACGGCCGGGATCTGGCGCTCAGCCAGCCCGTCGACCTGGTCATTCTGGACATCAACCTGCCCGGCATGAACGGATTTGAGGTTTGCCGGAACATCCGGGAAGCCAAGCCGCTCCTGCCGGTCATTATGCTGACGGCCCTCGGCGAAGTGGAGGATAAGGTGGAGGGCCTGGGCCGGGGAGCGGATGACTACCTGGTCAAACCCTTCGACCTGCGTGAACTCAGCGCCCGCATCGCCACCTGCCTGCGGCGGGCCGATCTTTTCCGGCAGCCCCAGGCCGACGAAATCCTGAGCGTTGCCAACCTCCGGGTCAACCTGACGACCAAGGAAGTCAGCCGGGGCGATACCCAGATTACGCTGACCGCCAAGGAATTTGCCCTGCTCGAATACTTATTGCGCAACCGGGGCCGGGTGGTTTCCAAGATGGACCTGGCTGAACGGGTCTGGAACCTGAACTTCGACCCCGGCACCAACGTCGTCGAAGTCTACATCAACTACCTGCGCAACAAACTGGACCGCGATTTCCACCCTAAACTCATTCATACCCGGCCCGGACTGGGCTACGTGCTTAAGGTCGAATAATGCCATGAGAATCAGAAACCGCATCGCTCTTCAGTTTTCGGTCATTGTGGCCTCCATCCTGATGCTGTTTTCGCTGATCATCTACCTCAATTCCGCCAGTTACCGCCAGGAAGAGTTCTATGAACGGCTCAAAAACAAAGCCCGCACCACGGTTCGGCTGCTGATTGAGGTCAAGGAGGTCGATAAAAACCTGCTGAAGATCATTGACCGAAATACCATTACGGCCCTCCTCGACGAAAAGGTGCTCATCTTCAACGAGCACAACCAGCTTGTTTACAGCAGCGTCGATGATCAGGTCATTCGGTACAACCCCACGCTGCTGGCCCAGGTACGGGAGGAAAAGGAGATCGAAACCTATTCCGGAGACAATGAACTCATCGGCCTGTACTATACCGAGTCCGGGCAGAAACTGGTTATCCTGGCTTCGGCCTACGACAAATTCGGGCGGAGCAAACTCCGGAACCTCGGCTATACGCTGCTGTGGGGCCTTTGGGGCGGCATCAGCGTGACCATTCTGCTGGGCGTCTACTTCGCCGGGCAGTCGCTGGCGCCCATTGATCGCATCAACCGGCAGGTACAGACCATTACCGCCCACGACCTCGGCCAGCGCCTCGACGAAGGCGCGCGGCGCGACGAGATCGATCAGCTCGCCGTTAACTTCAACGCGGTACTCGACCGGCTGAACCGGGCCTTCGAGCAGCAGCGCAGCTTTGTTACCCACGCCTCCCATGAGCTCCGAACGCCCCTGGCGGCGCTGAAATCGGAAATCCAGCTGGGCATGCAGCAGCGGCTGAGCCCGGAGCAGTACGGGCAGATGCTGGAAAACCTGATGGAGGATACCGAACGCCTGATAGGGCTCACCAACAGCCTGCTGTTTCTGGCCCGAACCCTGGAAAGCAGCAACCAGATGCCCCTGACCACCCTTCGGCTGGAAGATCTCGTCTTCGAAGCCCGGGATGAACTGCTGGCGGCCAATCCCGGCTACACGATCGGGGTCGATTACGAAACCCTTCCCGCGACCGAAACGGAAACCATGCTGAAGGGCAACCCCAACCTGCTGCGGAGGGTCGTCTTTAACCTGCTCGATAACGCCTGTAAGTACAGCGCCGACCAGACCGCCCTGGTCCGCATCGGTACCGACACCAGTTCCTGCCGGCTCATCGTCGAGGACCGTGGCATCGGTATTCCCCCGGAGGAACTGGAGCGGATTTTCGAGCCTTTCCGGCGGGGGTCCAATGCGGTCGGTTACCATGGCTTCGGCATCGGCCTGTCGATCTGCCGGCGCATCGCCGAGCTGCACCAGGGAAGCCTGTTGATCAGCAGTATGCCGGGCCGGGGGAGCACTTTCACCCTGCTGATACCGCACCTGGGGGTGGCCCAAACGCGGTAAATCCTAAATTTAATTTTTTTCTAAGGTTGCTATAAGCCCCCTCTAAGGCCTGGTTAGGAGTTTCGCAGCTTCCATTCTTCTAACGACTATGTCCTGGCTTGAATACAGTAAACTGGTGTTGGACAAGGTGCATTTCGACCGGAAGCTTTTCCGCAAGGAGCTCCGGAAATGCCTGCGTTTTCTCTCACCTCCCGACCGGCTCCAGCTTCTGCGCTGGTGTAGGTCGCGACGGCTGGGTCACCGACAGGAACTTAGACCGCTCGCTTCCTAACCCTAATCGGCGGGGGTTTCCGAACCGGTCCGTCACGACAGTCCAGCTTTTCCTGGCGGATTAAATCGATACTTCTGCTTAGTTCATAACGCTTGGTACCAATTCAGGTAATACCGATCTCCATCCGAAGCTTTTGGGTGGAGATTTTCGTTGTATCTTGGCTCGTATGAGACTGCTCGTTGTCGAAGATGAGGTAAAAACCCTGCAGGCGATCCGGCAGGGGCTGGAGGAAAGCCAGTTTGAGGTGGATGTCGCCTACGACGGCCTCATCGCCCGCCGATTGGCCCTGAAGAACACCTATGCGGCGATCATCACCGATGTCATTCTGCCGGGCCTGAACGGGTATGAGTTATGCCGACAGCTCCGGGGGGCGGGCATCAATACGCCCATCCTGCTCCTGACGGCCCTGGGCGAGACGGCCGATAAGGTAGAAGGCTTCGACGCCGGGGCGGACCAGTACCTGGCCAAACCCTTCCAGTTTGCCGAACTCCTGGCCCGGGTTCGGGCTCTGACCAAACGGGGCACCCTGGTCGCCATGACGGCCCAGACCCTGCGCTACGGCGGGGTGGAGATGAACCTGGACACCAAGACCGTTACCCGCGAGGGCAAACCCATCGACCTGACGGCACGGGAATTCGCCCTGCTGGAGTATCTGATGCGACACCAGGGTCGCGTGCTGTCCAAACCCGCCATCGCCGAGCAGGTCTGGGATCTTAACTTTGACAGTGGTACCAATGTGGTTGAAGTATACATCAATTACCTCCGGAAAAAAATTGACCGTGATTTTCCCACCAAACTGATTCATGCCCAATTCGGGATGGGGTACGTCTTCCGGGAAGAATAAGCCCACCCAACACGTTTCCGTAGCTCCCCTATGACTCCTTTCGCGCTGATTACCCTGCTCGTCGTGGCCACGGCGGGCTTTGCCTACCTGAATACCCGTTTTTTAAAACTTCCGGATGCCATCGGGATTATGGCCGTTTCGGTCTGTTTCTCCCTCTTGCTGATCGCCTCTAATGCCATCTGGCCCGCTGGTTTCACGCTGGTGCGGGAGACGGTTGCCGGCATCGACTTCGACAGTGCCGTATTCGACATGATGCTCAGCTTTCTGCTCTTTGCGGGCGCTTTCCATACCGACGCGGCCAAGCTCCGGGTGGAGCGCCGTTCGGTCATGCTTTTTGCCCTGGTCGGGGTGCTGTTAAGCACGGTGCTGGTCGGAACGGGCCTCTACTACGTCGCCGGGCTGCTGTCGTTCGATTTGCCCTTTACGGTATGCCTCCTCTTCGGCGCGCTCATCTCGCCCACCGATCCAATCGCGGTGCTGGGCATTCTCTCCAAATTCAAACTCCCCGAAAGCGTCAAGCTCAACATCGTCGGCGAGTCACTCTTCAACGACGGCATCGGGGTGGTCGTCTTTGCTTCCATTTACCAGCTGATCCGGAGCGGTTCCGATACTTTCGACGGGGGGCAGGTGGCTCTGCTTTTTCTCCGGGAAGCCGGGGGCGGCATCCTGTTTGGCTTTATCCTGGGGTACATCCTGTACTGGAGCCTGCGCTCGATCAACCACTACCAGACCGAAGTGATCATCACCGTGGCGGGCGTCATGGGCGGCTACTGGCTCGCCCAGCAGTTGCACACCTCCGGCCCGCTGGCGATGGTGGTGGCGGGGCTGCTGACCGGCGACGAAAAAAGCCGCCACCAGTCCATGAGTGAAACTACCGAAGAATACATCGACCGGTTCTGGGAGCTGATCGACAGCATCCTCAATGCCCTACTTTTCGTGCTAATCGGGCTGGAACTGCTGGTGGTTGATTTTGAAGCCAACCAGTGGCTGCTGTATCTGCTGGTAATTGCCATTGTGCTGCTGGCCCGCTTCCTGGCCATTTTTATTCCCTTCCGGCTGGCCCGTCGCTGGCTGGATCTCGACCGTAAAGCGCCGCTGATGCTGACCTGGGGCGGCCTCCGCGGCGGCATCTCCATCGCCATGGCCCTGTCCATCGACAGCTCCCTTCCCCAGAAATCCCTGATCGTGGCCATTACCTACGCCGTGGTGCTGTTCTCCGTGCTGGGACAGGGACTCACGATGGAGCGGCTCATCCGGCGGCTGTATCCGGGCGGCTAGGGGCTTCTAAGCATTTTCTAAGCCGACCTTAAGGGGTCTCTAAGGCCAGTCGACGTCTTTTACTATTTAGGCTTACCCGTAGGTAACCTCTTTTGTACCAGACTCATTGGCTCATGCTTACCCCTCCACACCCCGAAAAGCGTTTAATTCTGGTTTCGTACCGATTACCCTTTGCGGCCCAACCGACCCCGGAAGGCACCACGCTCCGGCAAAACGCCGGCGGCCTGGTGTCGGCCGTTTTGTCGATGGCCCAGCGGCAGGCCGAAGGCGCTTTCGGCGGAAAAATCCACTGGGTCGGCCACGGGGAAGACGCCCTGCTGGCCCTAGAGCCCTCCCAGCTCCAGAACGAGCAGTTTATCGTCCATCCGGTAGCCATCGATCCGGTCGTGGTCGAAGGGTACTACGAAGGCTTCTGCAACGCTACCCTATGGCCGCTGTTTCATTATTTTCCGTCGTACGCCCTCTTTCAGGAAGACCATTACCGGCATTACCAGGAAGCCCACGCCCAGTTCCGCAAAACCCTGGCCGGGCTGGTGCGGCCGGGTGATCAGGTCTGGGTGCACGATTACCAGTTGATGCTCCTGCCCGGGCAGCTTCGGGCCGACCACCCTTACCTGTCGGTGGGCTTCTTTCTCCATATTCCCTTTCCGTCTTACGAGGTCTTTAAACTCATGCCCCGCACCTGGCGGCAGGACCTGCTTGAGGGCATGCTGGGCGCCAACCTGATCGGCTTCCATACCACCGATTACGCCCGCCACTTCTGCGCGTGCGTGGAAGAAGTGCTGGCCTTTCCGATGCTGGCGGACCGGGTGGCGCTGCCCGAGCGCAGCGTTCAGGTCGGCGAATTCCCCATCAGCGTCGATTTTCAGAAATTCGACGAGGCGGGTCAGCAGCCCGATATTCAGACCCTGCGCCAGGAATACCAGCGGCTGCTGGGACACAAAAAAATCATTTTCTCCGTCGATCGCCTCGACTACACCAAAGGCATCAAGGAGCGCCTGCTGGGCTACGAGCGTTTTCTGACCCAGGAACCCCACTGGCACAACCAGGTCACCTTCGTCATGACCGTTGTCCCCTCCCGGGACCAGATCGGCCAGTACCAGGAGCTGAAGCGGGAAATCGAGGAGACCGTCGGGCGCATCAACGGCCGCTACGGCACCATCGGCTGGCGACCGATCGTGTATTCCTACGCCTCCCTGAGCTTTGACGAACTCCTGGCCCTGTACACCGCCTGCGACGTGGCCCTGATTACCCCGATCCGCGACGGCATGAACCTGGTGGCGAAAGAATTTGTGGCCAGCCGCCAGGATGAGCGGGGCGTCCTGATCCTGAGCGAAATGGCCGGGGCCGTCCAGGAGCTTCCCCAGGCGCTGGTCATCAACCCCCCCGACACCCAGGAGGTGGCCGCCGCCATCGGCCAGGCCCTGGCCATGCCCGGCGGGGAGCAGCAAACCCGGCTGCAGACCATGCGCGAACACCTGCGCCAGCATGATGTTTTTCGCTGGACAGACAACTTCCTCCGCGCGCTCCAGCGGCGGCAGGCCCCCGAGCCCGGTATGCTAACGGACCTGCCCCTCGATGAACTGGTGACCGCCTACCGGCAGGCCCGGCAACGCCTGCTGCTCCTCGATTACGATGGGACCCTGACGCCCCTGGTGGATAACCCGGCCGAGGCGCGGCTGCCCGAAACGGTCCACCGCCTGCTCCGCCAGGGGTGCCAGGAAAGCCTGCTGGTCATCGTCAGTGGCCGAAACCGGGCTTTCCTGGAGGCCGTCTTCGGGGATATGCCCGTTTGCCTGGTAGCCGAGCACGGCGCCTTTATCCGCTACCCGGCATCGCCCTGGCAACAGCTCAGCGCCACGAGCCTGGACTGGTCGCTGCTCGTCCGGCCCCTGATGGAGGCGTATGCCGACCGGTACGCCGGAACCTTTGTGGAAGAAAAGGAAACGGCCCTCGCCTGGCATTACCGAACGAGCCGGTCCGAAGAGGCCAGCCAGGCCGCCACCGAACTGGCTGGCCTGTTGCGCAAACTGCCGTCGCAAACGCCGCTGACGGTTCTGGAAGGCACAAAAGTCGTCGAGGTAAAGCCCGCCCAGCACAGCAAAGGCACCATCGCCCGGCAGCTGTTTCAGCAGCAGGCGGTTGACTTCATCCTCAGTCTGGGCGACGACCTCACCGACGAAGATATGTTCGGTCAGCTGCCCAACTGGGCCTACAGCATTAAAGTCGGAAGCGGCCGGTCGGGAGCCCGTTACCGGCTGGCCCGCCAGGCCGATGTGGCCCGCTTACTGGGGCTGCTGTTCACGGTTCCGGATGAAATCCCCGCGGTAGTCCCGGTCCGCGCAGGCCACAAAGCCGGCCAGCCCCGCTAAGAGCGGCTGGCTAATCAGGATAAGATTTACCGCCAATCTGATAAGTAGTTTATAGTTTAGGGTTTATAGTTTTGACACTACCGCTTAACTAACTGCGAACCAGCGCAATAAACCCTAAACCCTAAACCATAAACTCTTTGGCATGACCATCCGGACCCGGCTTACGTTGCGGTTTACCTTGCTGGTAACGGCCATTCTGGCCGCGGCCTTCTCGTTTGTCTACTGGTACTGCTGGCATTTCCTTACCTCCGAATTCAGCCACCGCCTCGAACGCAAAGCGTACACAATCGGTGATCTGCTGCTGCGCAAGGAGGTCGACGCCCAGCTTCTGGGCGAGCTGAGCCGGTTGCGGCGCGACCAGCTGCCCCACCAGCGCGTAACGGTCTACGACGGGACCGGTCAGGCCATTTTTACCACCAACGATTCCGTGCGTCTGGCAGTGGATGCCGACCTGCTGGCCCAGGTGCGGCAAACGGATCGGGTGACGTTCCACCAGGACCCTTACCTGGGCGTCGGCATTCGGTACCGCGCCCCGTCGGGCGATTACGTCGTGGTGGCAACGGCCGAAGACTCGTTCGGTAAAGAGTTCCTGGGGGGTATGCGGCGCATGCTGCTGTTGCTGTTCGGGGCGATTCTGGCCCTGATTGCCGTATCCGGCTGGCTATATACGGGCGACGCTCTGCTGCCGATGCAGCGAATCGAAAATCACCTCAACCAGATCTTTCCCCGCACCCTCAGCGAACGCCTGGTGGCCGATACCACCGACGAGCCCGGGCGCCTTTCGGCGACCATCAACCGCCTGCTCGACCGGATTGAAAAGTCGTTTGTCCTCCAGCGGCTGTTCGTCGCCAACGTCTCCCACGAACTCAGAAACCCGCTCACCCAGATCAGCTCCCAGCTGGAAGTGCTGCTGCTGCGGCCCCGGCAGCCCCAGGAATACCAGCGGGTGATTCGCTCGGTGATCGACGACGTGAGCGATCTGAACCGGCTCACCCACGAGCTGCTGCAGCTTTCCCGGGGCAGTACCGAGCCGGACGCGGTCGTGCTGACGGAAGTGGTTCGCCTGGACGAAATTCTCTGGGATGTCCGCCAGGATGTCGGGGCCATCAGCAGCCAGTATACCGTCTGTCTGGAACTCCACATGCCGGATGATTTTGAGCTGCTGACGGTCCGGGGCAATAGTTCGCTGCTGCGGACCGCCCTCAAAAACCTGATTGAAAACGCCTGTAAGTTTGCCGACGACGGCAAGGCGACGGTGGTGGCGCATTTTCATCCCCAGGAAGTCGATATCAGCATCGCCAATATGGGCAGTCCCATTCCGGCCGGGGAGCTTCCGTTCATCTTTCAGCCTTTCTTCCGCAGCCGGTCGACGGCCGACGTTCGCGGGTACGGCATAGGCCTCTCGCTGGTCGAACAGATCGTCCGGCTCCACCAGGGCCTCATCCGGGTCTGCTCCAATCCGGGCGAACCCACCCAGGTTGCCCTGCGACTTCCCCGCTGACTTCTACCGGGCCGGCCAGCCTAAATCAGCAGAAAAAGCATAGAGACAAACAGGCCCAGCGCCGCCACCAGGATCAGCAGCCAGTCAGGTCTTCGGGAGGGCCGTTTTGGCGAACCACCGGGGGGCGATCCCGCGGAGGCAGCGGGCTGCTCCAGGAAGTTCCTTTCCAGGAAGGGAGGCGAACCATTCGGGTTGAGGGGAATCATTGTCCGGGCCAGTAAGGTACAGGAGGAAAGTTCGTCCGGCCGGCTTAGGAGGGCCTGAAGATGGCCTTAGAATTTGCTTAGAAGCCTGCTCCCGGCTCAGAAATTCAGCAGCCGGTGCCTCTCCCCCTGTCATTGGATAACCTCTAAGCACATTCTAAGCAAAGGTTAAGCCCATTTTTAGATTTCGGAATGTCTTTGCAGTACTCCTTCCTGCCCGGCTGCGGGACGAGAGGCCCACACCCAACCATCAACGACATGAAAAAGCCGATCATTTTCTGGATACTTTCCTTGCTGGCCCTGCCCGGGCTAACGGTGGCCCAGTCGACGACTCCGGATCCGATGCTGCTCCTGAGCATGGGCCGCGACGACGAAGCCAAGGCGCTGTTGCGCCGGCAGGCCCAGCAGCAGCCCTCGGGCGACACTTATTTTAAAGCTGGTTACGGCTACCTCCGGGCTGGCCAGCCTGATTCCGCCCGCCGCTGGTTTGAGCAGGGCCTCAGCCGGGACGATAAACGGGCGCCGCTCAACCAGCTGGGCCTGGCCCTGACGCAGCTCGTTCAACAGCCCGGCTCGGCCGATGGACAACTGGCCGAACTGGTCAAACGCACCCGGGGTAAGAACGCCGAAATCCTGTACCGGATTGGGGAGGCCTACACGGGCTACCTGACTACCACCGAAGGCCTGATCAAACCGCTGTATCCCAGGGCGGCAGACCCCGCCAAAGCCATCGACTACCTCAACCGGGCCGCCGAGCGCGAAAAGAAATCAACCGATACGCGGGCATCCATTCTGCTGGCGCTCGGGGATGCGCACTACCTGCAGCGCCAGGCCGGGCAGGCCGTTTCCAATTACGAATCCGCCCTGGAGCTGGGCCTCAACCCCGCCCGCGTTTACCAGCGCATCGGCGATATTTACTGGCAGGGCAAGAACTTTAACCTGGCCGTCGAGAACTACAAAAAAGCCCTGGAGGCCACGCCCGACTATGCCCCGGCCTACAGCCAGCTGGCCGAGCTTTATTTTCGGGTGAACCGCTACAAGGAAGCGGCCCGGTATTTCGACCAGTACCTCTCCGCCAGCCAAGACACCCGTCCGGAGATGCGCCTGCGGCAGGCCCAGTTTCACTTTCTGGCCAGCAACTTTGACCGGGCCGTAGCCCTCATCGACAGCAACGAGGCTACGCTGGCCAGCAACCCGATTGTCTACCGAATCCGCGGCTGGGCCTATTCCTCCCTGAAGGAACCCCAAAAGGCCATTGACAACCTGAACCAGTTTTTCGAAAAGGCGCCGGAGAAGATCATGCCGGATGATTATAAGTACCTGGGGAAAGCCTATCTGGCGCTGGAAAGTCCCGGTAGCGACTCGCTGAAAGTTCAACAGGATTCCGTCGGCATCGCCTACCTGGCAAAGGCGGCACCGTTTGACACGACCGAAAACCTCTACAGCGACATCGCCAAGTTCTATTACCGAAACAAGCAGCATAGTCAGGCTGTGGCGGCCCTGGATTCGGCGGCCCGGCACGGCTTCAAGGCCGATGTGCAGGACCTTTTCCGGTACGGCATGAGCAACTATACCCTGGGCTTTGGCCGGGACAGCACCGGGAAACTGGTACGCGACACCCTCCGCTTTGCCCGGGCGGATTCGGCCCTGGCGCTGGCCCAGCAGGGTGCGCCGGACTACGTGCCGACCGTCCTGTACCGGGCCAAGGCCAACTATTACGCCTACACGCCCGAGGAGGCCGTCCGGCGGGGCGATGCCAGGCCGCATTTTGAGCAGTTCATCGCCATGGTAGCCGATAAGGAAGAAGAACGCAACCGGTACAAAAATGACCTGGCGCTGGCCTTAAAGTACCTGATTTCGTACCACGAGTTCGTGTCCAAGGATAGTCAGGCTCGTCAGCGGTGGATCGAGCAGGGGCTCAAGCTCCTGCCGGGCAACAAGGACCTCACCAAAATAGCCACCGCGCCTCCGGGCGAAGGCACCCGTTAGCAACCATTATCTTTTTCTCGTTTATAGGTAGAAACGCCACCCAGGCCAGATCCCGGGTGGCGTTTTTGTTGGGGAGCAGGCAGATCCGTCATGAGGTTTTTCCGTTTAGTTGATCCGGGGCCGGGCGGTCGCGCCGCGGGGGCCGCGACAGGATCGTCGGGCCTTCAGGCTGGGTTTCCAGCATGACCACCGTATGCGGGTAGGGCATATCGATACCGGCCTGATCGAGGGCGAGTTTAATGCCCGTCACGACCCGGTCGCTGACTTTCAGGGCGTTGGCTTGGGGCGATTCTACCCAGAAAAAGACCGTTAAATTGACCGATGAGGGAGCCAGTTCCGTTACGTACACCCAGGGACCCGGCTCCGGCAAGACGCCTTCGGTTTGGGCAAGGACCTGGTGAATCACGCGCCGGGCTTCTTCGATGGAGTCCGGATAGCCAATACCGACGACCAGTTTCAGCCGGCGCGAAGGATAAGCCGTACGCACCAGAATGGAACTCGTGTAGACATCACCGTTGGGCAGGATCGCCCGTTCGCCATCGTAGGTTCGCAGGCGGGTGGAGCGCATATTTACTTCCTCGACCGTCCCTTCAAACTCCTTGATCCGGATCTGATCCCCAACCCGGAACGGACGGCGCCAGAGAATGAGCAGGCCGGCGAAAAAATTCTGCAGAATGTCCTTGAAGGCAAACCCGATGGCGACGGAGGTAATGCCAAGTCCGGCAATAATGTCTCCGGGTTTGAACGAAGGGAAAATCACCACGCAGGCGGCCAGAAAGCCCAGGATCGTCACTAGTGTACTGACCAGCCGGCTTACCAGGTTGGCCAGCATCTCGTCGAGGGCATGGCTCCGGATAAAGACCCGGTTGATGACCGCTTTCAGCAGCTTACCCACCAGCCAGAAGGCCAGAAAGACCAGCGCCCCGACAATCAGGTAGGGCATCCGGCTGACCATGCCCCGCAGAAAATCGCGAGCCGTCCGCCAGAACAGCGTTGCGCCCTCGTTCAGTGTGAACGGCGGGTCGACAGGATCACCGCCCGGTTGTAGCCATAACCACCATTCCATCAGAGCTCCTGCCATACGCTACTACCGTTTAACCTGGCTGCCCTACACGTATTCCACCGGTTCGGGCGCCTTCTTGTTCAGCAAAGTCACCAACTGGTCCATCAGCAGGTCCGCCCGCCGGAAATACTCCTCTTCTGAGAGGTACCCCCGTTGGTGAAGATCCAGTACCCGATTGAGCTCGGCCTCGATCTGCTGCCGGCTTACCGGATTGGGCAGGCAGGCGGACTGGCCCCCGGTGGGGTCTTCCTGCGCCAGTGCTACCATGCACCCGACGCAAAACAACAGCATGGCCAGTAACACCAGCAGGATCATAGGAGTAAGGCGTTTGTACCTTATTTCATTGTCTTTCTGAACGTTCTGCTCCGAACCAACCCTGGGGCCTGCCATGCGGTCTTCTGCCGGAAAAGGCAACTGCCTGGCATGAAATGGTGCAAAGGAGCCGGATAAACTTAAAGGTCTGCTTAAGATTTCCTTAGAATCGGCTTAAAAGCGGTTCCTGCACCGAGAAAGGCAAATAGAGAGCTGTTTTCCTTATCCTCCGCCGGTTCCTGGATAGGTTTCCTGCAATTCCTTTAAACAGTATTGGTTACCCAGTGTATAACTTGGTAACTAACTATACAGTGCGACAGCTTGCTGTCTACCGGTTGCGTTATGAATCAACTGTCTACGACCTCTACCCAACCGCTGCATGCCGTTGCCATTCCAGCCGACCTCATTCCGGACAATGATGAGGAACGGCTGCAGGAGCTTCATTCCTACCAGATCCTGTACACGCCGCCGGAGGAAGCCTTTGATAACATTACCCAGATGATGGCCCAGGTGTTTAGCACACCCATGGCTTTTATCTCGCTGGTAGATCAGCAGACTGTCTATTATAAATCGCAGGTAGGTCCTTTCGGCCGGCCGCAGGTTCCGCGTTCTGACAGCCTGTGTTCCCTGGCCATTTTTCAGGATCAGCCAACGGTGTTTGAAGATGCATCTACGGTTGAGCGCCTGCGGGGCAATCCGTTTGTGGACGCCGAAGGCGGTATTCGGTTTTACGCCGGTGCTCCGTTACTGACGCCCACCGGCCACCGGCTCGGTACAGCCTGCATCGTCGATATCCAGCCCCGCACCCTGTCTGCGGCGGACATTCAACTCCTGGAACGCTTTGCCTGGCAGGTGGTTCACGAAATGCGGATCCGGCTGGCGGCCCAGGAGCTGGACATTACCCGGCGGCAGCTTCAGGCCAGCGAAGAGCGGCTGCGGGAGGAAATTGCCGAATCGGAGGTTGCCCGGCAACGGATTGCCGAAAGTGAAGCCCGCTACCGGTCGCTGGCGGCAGAACTGGAAGTGCGGGTAGACGAACGCACCCACGCCCTGGCCGATGCCAACCGGCACCTGCAGGTGGTCAATGCGGAACTGCGCCGCTCCAACGATAACCTGCAGCAGTTTGCTTACGTGGCCAGCCACGACCTGAAAGAACCGCTGCGGAAGATTCAGTCGTTCGGGGATCTGCTGACCGGCCAGTTCGCCGCCGAGCTGCCTCCCGAGGCCCGCGATCTGGTGGGCCGGATGCAGGCGGCTTCTGAACGCATGACCAGCCTGATCGGCGACATCCTGGCTTATTCCCGCATCGCCACCGTGCAGGAGCCTTTTACCTGGGTTTCGCTGAATACCGTTCTCGAGCAGGTGCGCACCGACCTGGCCCCCATCATTCAGCAGAGCCGGGCTGTGCTGGAGATTGGTCCCCTGCCGGACGTCCATGGCGATCCTTCGCACCTCTGGCAGTTGTTTCAGAACCTGATTTCCAACGCGCTGAAATTTACCACTCCGGGTACGCCCGCCCGGGGCTGGGTAAGCGCCCGGCGCCTGGAGCGCCAGGAAGTACCACCCGCTTTGGCCACCCGAGCCCGGTCCTGCTGGGAGGTCAGCGTGCGGGATGAAGTCATCGGCTTCGACGAAAAATACCTCGAACGCATCTTCCAGCTCTTTCAGCGCCTGAATGGGCGGAGCCATTACCCCGGCAGCGGCATCGGTCTGGCCATCTGCAAGCGGGTTGTCGACCGCCACGGGGGCTGGCTCACCGCCAGCAGCCAGCCCGGGCAGGGGTCCACCTTCCGGGTCTACCTGCCCGACGATGCTGCCTGAAGGCTTCCTGAGGGAATCATCCCAGACATGCGCTACCGTTTTAGTTCCAGCAGCCGTAGCGTCTGCTCCAGGGACGTAGTCTTGTCCCATTCCTGGTGTCCCGGTACCACGAAACGGGGATTAGGAAACGTCCGCTGCAGCTGCCGGATCGTGTTGGGCCAGGCGGTCAGGTTCGCATTGGCGATGTTGCCCAGCCCGAAAGCGGCGTAGCTTTTTACCAGACAGCCGCCAAACAGAACGCGTTCGGTGGGAAACCAGACAACGATATTATCGCTGGTGTGCCCCTCCCCCGCAAAATAGCAGCGAATGGGTAGCCGCCCGACCATCAGCGTCGTATCCGCCGGCAGCCAGCCCTCCGGCTTTTCGTACCCTTCGCGGGCGGCCAGCTCGGCCGTCAGGGCCGTACTAATAACCCGAACGCCCGCTTTCCGCAGCAGGCTAATGCCGGCCACCCGGTCGTCGTGGTAGTGGGTCACGATGCAGAACCGAACCGGCTCGTGGAGGTTCTGATCGATCCAGTCCAGCAACTGGCGGGTGTTGGTTGAGTCGCCCAGGACATCCCAGCCCGTATCGACCAGCACAATGCCGTCGCGGGTGCGGGCGATGAGTCCGTTGGCGGGAAAAGGCGTTCCCTGGTAAGTGCGGTAGGAGGTATGGACGTACAGCCGCTTCGTCAGCGGCGTGACTTTAACGGACGGAAGCGATTGGGCAGCGGCCTGCCCGGCAACCAGGGCAAGTAGCAAAAGTAATCGGCCAATCGGGGCGATTGAACACAGCATAAGCGTAAAACTACTATTTTTCCTGTCCATTAACCGCAGCAATAAGAACTGAGCTTCCGCTACACCTGCCAACGACAACACAATCATTGGCATCGGTGCAGGTAGGGTAACCCTAATTGGCTCTGCCAATACCATGCTTGGGAGCAGCAGCGGTAGCTCTCTTACGTTAGGATCAGCAAACACCTTTTTGGGAAGTCATTCTGGAACCTATACAACTACTGGCTCTTCTAACGTTTTTGTCGGATTTTACGCTGGCAATTCTAATGCTACAGGTGATGGAAACACCTTTATTGGTAACAATGCAGGTTCAACTAATTCCTATGGCTATAACAACCTATTTGCAGGCCTTTTTGCTGGTGTAACCAATCGGGAAGGATTTGGCAATGTCTTTTTAGGTGCTTGGTCTGGCCGCTACAACCATAATGGTAATCTGAATACATTTATGGGCTACGAGGCTGGGTATAACAGCTTGTACGCCAGTCGCAATCTATACATCGGCGCCCAAGCCGGCTACTTGCAGCCCCCAGGCCAGATTGGAGCTTCATTCGGGCGTAGCACACACCAGTGGGCTCCGGTTTGGCAACCTTACTAGCGCATCCCCCGCGGCCGCACGGTTCCAGACCCGATTCCTCACCGTCGATGAAAACGGAAATGTTATCCTGGCTTCTATCAATAGTGCTGCCCGCGAAATGGCCTTTTCCGAATTTTGGAAAACAACCGCAGCCGGCCATCTTGCAAACAGCAATGCAGGTGGCGTAGTGATTGGCCCGGCCATTCAACAGTTACCTGCCGGATACCGGCTTTACGTATCTGAAGGCATTCTAACTGAGCGCATAAAGGTGGCTGTTAAAGACAGTAAAGATTGGTCAGACCACGTGTTTCGAGCTGATTATAAATTACCCTCGCTAAATGAAGTAGAAGAACATATACTTAGTAAAGGTCATTTACCTGGCATGCCTTCAGCCCAAGAGGTTGTTGAGCAAGGCAATGACCTGCATCGCACCGACGCCAGGCTCTTGGAAAAAATTGAGGAGTTAACCTTATACTTGTTGGAAATCAAAAAGGAAGTTTCCCTCCATGTCCAACGTATACAGCGCCTTGAACAGGAGAATCTCGAATTGAAACATCAAATCAGCCGCCTGCCCACTTCCCGATAGTAATCAATTAGATAATTGGCTGCTATTCAACAAATAAGCCTTTCCGGAAACCAGAAAGGCTTATTACACTCCTCATGATTGATAAACTACAACTGGCTTGGAGGGCGTGCTGCCCTTTCAGTCCAATTCCTGTCCGGGTCTTTCGGTGCAGCTTCCGGGTTCCAATGCCCGACGCTTTGCCAGTATCGCGTTCGGATAACCCCGGGCCAGGATCTTATTATTGGTTGGTTTCCATCAACTTTGTTCTTCTTCCAGCGCCAGGCAGGCAGCCTGCCTCAAATCCGCCCGGAAGCGGTTCAGCACCGTATTTTCGGCTTCGCAAACCGCACCATCGATACCGGCTACGGCTTCCAGAATCGTTAGAAAATGCTCCAGTCGCCCCGGCGTCAGGCCATGCAGATGCGCCACAAAGCAGCGCAGGGCATGCTGATAAGCTTCCTCAACCGTGTCGTGGTGATAGGCCCGGGCGGTGAAGGAGCACATGGCAACACCTCCGTAGAGGTCTTCCCCGAGCAGGGACCGAATGAGTTTGATTTCCCGGGGCTCAATCTGTCCATCCGCTTTGGCCAGGGCGTATACCAGACTCCCCAATCCCATGTACAGATCGGCAACCGACAAGGACTGGCGGCGGGAGCCGGGATGTTCTGCACCGTTTAGCGTTGACTGGGCCATACGAAACCGTGGATTAACAGCCAGAATGATTGACCCCGCAAAAATGGGGATTCAGCCTTAGGCCCAGATTAGGCTCAGATTAGAAGCAGATTAGAATTTGGGGTAATTGGCAGCCAGAGGGACGGCTTTAGACCCGGCTCCCGGGGAATGAATTGGAGACCTGGATCAACTAATGACCAGAAGAGAAGGATACGGCTGGGGATACAACCCCCTAAAAAGAAACTAACCCGCCAAGCTTTGCTCTGAGCGGGTTGTTTGCCAATATCTTTCTTCTAACATACTTGCTGTTTCTATTTATACAAACCGTGGGCCAACGCCCAGAAGCCCTGCACACCAAACTTAAAACCAGTTGAAAATCAAAGCATTAAATATTTGGCACAAAGAAATTAAGCATAATTCTTTCCATATTTTGGATAATATGTCTCAAAAAGAAACTGATTGCTTCAATTTCCAACTCACGGAGCCTATACCACTTTTTGTCTGATAATCCGGTCAGGACGCTTGGCAATAAATTGCTGTCTACTCCCTGAAAGGTAGGCGACCTATCGCCTGGCCCATTTTCTATATTAATGTTAATATGATAATTGTCGGTCAGACTAAAGAAGGTAAGCACTGCAGCTCTAAACGCCGTATCCATCGAATTAAACAACATTTAATTGGTTCGGGAAAACGGCAAAAACGGGCCTTTTTTTGCACTATAGCATCAACCTATTACAACTTTCCACCCAATTAGTCTATTGGTTGTGTCTTTTTTAGCCTTTTACCGTCAAAAGCCTGCTGACACGGAACAGCAAGGCTGGTGATTCTCCCCGCTTAAACGCCCGGACAGTGCTGCCCGGCTGACCCATTGGGGCTGGCCGGTCAGAAATAACACATTACTCTCTGTCTATCGAACGCTACTATGAACTTGAATGGTGAGACGAAACGTCCGGTAATTATCCTCTTTACAACCAATGCATCCCTGCGAGCGTATTTGATGCGTAGGTTCCTCAAAAATCTGGAACGTGCATTGGTTATCGTAGTTGATGATCTGAATCGGGCTGATCTTGTCAAACGGTTTGTGCAGCCGGATCTTGTCCTTGCTGAACTCAACACGTATAGTCTGCCATTCGGCCTGGATTTCCTGGCCAGGCTGACGGATCGCCTCCCCTTCCCCGTTCCCGTACTCACGATCGGTGACGCCCATATCGAGGAGCAGGCCCGCCAGGCCGGCAGCACGGAGTTTTTCGCCTATCCGTTCGAAGGCCTTACTGAAGCGATGCAACGTGTACTGCAGCCCGTTACGCCGCCGACCGTTCTTCCGTCCCTGGTTCCTCAGCCCCTAACCGCGGTGCGCATTTCGGCCTAAGGTTATATTTTCTGGTACGTCCGGATGTACTGAGTCGGTGTATAGCCCGTAATCTCACTGAATTGGCGGTTAAAATTCGATAACGTCCGGTAACCGCTTTCCAGGCTGACCTGCGTCACATTGCCACGTCCTTCCATCAGCAGCTTGCAGGCGTGGCCGATCCGGACTTCGGCGACAAACTGCGAGAAGGTTTTATTGGCTCTCGCTTTAAAATAGCGGCAGAAGGCCGCGGGCGTCATGCCTACCCGATCGGCAACAGCCTCCAGCCGAATCGGCTCCTGAAAATGATCCAGCACATAATCGTGTACCCGCCGCATTCGGTCCGCCTCCGCCGGTTTGGTCGTATTGGTATAACCTAAACTGGTAATATACCGGCGATCCGACGCCCCGGCCAGCTCGTCGAGGAGCTGCAGCAGGCTCATCAACCCGGAAAAACCCGTGGGCAGATCCGCCAGCTGCACCAGCGTCTGCCGGGTGCGTTCCCGCGTCGACCCGGTCCATTCCAGCCCGCGCCGAGCCTGCAGCAGCAGTTGCCGGATCCGGTGCATCTCGGGCTTTTCCAGAAACGCCTCCCCCAGGAAATCAGCCTGAAAGTACACCACAATGCCGGTCGTCCGCAGGTCGGACCCCTTCTCGAAATACGCCTTGTCACTCCGCCAGAGGTGCGGCAGGTTCGGCCCCAGAAACACCAGATCGCCTTCCCCGAACGGCCGCGTCGAATCGCCGATAAAGCGCGTACCGGTGCCCGCCTCCACCAGAAACAGCTGGTAGTGCGGATGAAAATGCCAGTTCGGATCAAAATGCGGCTCTTCCAGCCGCCTGACCAGAAAAGACGCCCCCACGGGCTCCAGTTCTTTTCGTAAAGCGCTGCGCATGACTAAGAATTAACCATCTTTCATCCCATTTACCAAAAAACTGATCAAAATACAGTCAGTATCCGCCAAAGAAAGCAAAGATTTCCCCAAAAACTAATCCCATCTTTGTAGGACTGTAGTTCGATTTTATATGAATAAGCTTGGGGTAAACCTTTTCCTGTGGACAACTTCCGCCCGGGAGGATCTGTCGGGGACGCTCGCCTTTCTGAAAGAGACGGGGTATGACTTTGTCGAAATACCCATCGCCGATACGGAGGTGGCGCATTGGACGCGCCTGGGCCAGCAGCTCGACGGGCTGGGCTTGGAACGCGTCGCCTGTTCCATCTGCGGACCGGAATACAGCCTTATCAGCCAGGACGCCGCCGTGCGCCGCGCTGCTGTCGACCGTCTGAAGGCCGTCGTCGACTGCACCCGGGCCCTGGGCGCCACCCTGCTCACCGGCCCCTACCATTCGGGGTTCAAGACCTTTACGGGCAAGCCCGCTACGACCGACGAATGGGCCTGGTCGGTGGAAGGCATGCGGCAGGTGGCCGACCACGCCGCCGACCAGGGTGTGATGCTGGGCGTGGAATACCTCAACCGCTTTGAAACTTACCTGCTGACCTGCACCGACGACCTGATCCGGTACGTAGAAGCTGTCGACCACCCGAACTGCCGGCTCATGTACGATACCTTCCACGCGCATATCGAAGAGAAGGATCCGGCCGGGGCCCTGCGCCGCGCGGCGCCCTATCTGGTGCATGTCCAGATTTCGGAAAACGACCGCAGTACCCCCGGACAGGGCCATGTCGACTTCGAAAGCTACTTCCGTGTCCTGCGCGAAATCAACTATACCGGCACCATCGCCGTCGAAGCCTTTGGCCTAACGCCCCCCGACCTGGCTGCCGCCGCCCATATCGTCCGCCGCATGTTCGACACGCCGGAAGGACTGGCCAGGGAGGCGTTGGCGTTTATGAAAAAGATGGTTTGAATGGCTTCTATAGTCGTTCTAACCATCCAGCCCTATTTACCATTCAGCCATTTACCCCTTTAACCATCCCAACCCGCTTAACCATCTTAACCCTCCATATTTCAATGAAACCCATTAACATTGCCATCGTCGGCCTGGGCTTTGGGGCCGAATTCATCCCGATCTACCAGCGTCATCCGCACGCGAATATGTACGCCATCTGCCAGCGGACGCCCGAGAAGCTCAACGCCATCGGCGACGCCTTCGGGGTAGAGCAGCGCTATACGGATTTTGACGAACTGCTGAAGGATCCGAACGTCGACGCCGTCCACATCAACTCCCCCATTCACATGCACGCCGAGCAAAGCCTGAAGGCACTCCGGGCGGGCAAGCACGTGGCCTGCACGGTACCCATGGCCACGACCGTCGAGGAATGCATGGAGATCGTCAAGGCCTGCAAGGAGTCGGGCAAAAAGTATATGATGATGGAGACGGTGGTCTACAGCCGCGAGTTTCTCTTCGTCAAGGAACTGTACGAAAAGGGCGAACTGGGCAAAATTCAGTTTCTCAAGGCCAGCCACCAGCAGGACATGGACGGCTGGCCCGATTACTGGCCCGGTCTGCCGCCGATGCATTACGCTACCCACTGCGTCGGACCCGTGGCCGGTCTGCTGAAGCTCGAGGCGGAATACGTATCCTGCTTTGGCTCCGGCACGATCCGCGAAGAGCTGATCAAACACTACAGCTCGCCCTTCGCCGTCGAGTCGGCCCACATCAAGTTCAAAGACAGCGACCTGAGCGCCTACGTCTACCGTTCGCTCTTCGACACCGCCCGCCAGTACCGGGAAAGCTTCGAGGTCTATGGCTCCCAGAAATCCTTTGAATGGCCCCTAATCGAAGGCGAAGACCCGGTAATCCATACCGCTAAAAAGGCTGAGCACGAAATTCCCGAGCGGGTGCAGGTGCCCGATTACGCGCATTTACTGCCCGCCGAAATTCAGAATTTCACCACCCAGGGCGTTTACGACCTGGCCGAAAACACGCACCTGTCGTTTATGCAGGGCTCGGGACATGGCGGTTCGCACCCGCACCTGGCGCATGAATTCATCATGGCGCTGATCGAAGACCGCGAACCGTTCCCCAACGCCTGGGAATCCGCCAACTGGACCAGCGTCGGCATCCTTGCCCACGAATCGGCCATGGACGGCGGAAAACTGAAGAATGTACCGAATTTTAAACAGGCTTTTCAATAAGTCGTCAGTCGTCAGTCATCAGTCGTCAGCGGTCCGCCGCTGCGGTCAGCTTTGCCAAGTAGCCAACTATATGGCGAAGCCGACCGCAGCGGCGGACCGCTGACGACTGACGACTGATGACTGATGACTAATGACTATCCCTCTAATCCCATGACCCGATCCTATCTCTGGGCGCTTTTCGCCCTTTTCACCCTAGCCCACTGCGCCCGGCGGCCGGCCAGTAACCCGCGCGATATGGGCGGAAGGCCGCAGACGGCGGCTCGGCAGTCAGCGACCGAATCCGAGGCGGCCCGCCGGACGGAGATTCTGTTTCTGGGCGATAACGGCCACCACCGACCGGCCGAGCGCCTGCCGGAACTGATGGCAGCCCTGGGAAGCAAAGGCATCAACCTGACCTATACCGACCGGCTGGAGGACCTGAACCCGGCGAACCTGGCCCGCTTCGACGGAGTCCTGGTTTATGCCAACTGGGACAGCATCGCCCAACCCCAGGAACGTGCCCTGCTGGATTTTGTGGCGGGCGGAAAAGGGTTGATCGCCGTCCACTGCGCCTCCTGGTGCTTCCGCAACTCGGCCGAGTACGTCAAGGCCGTGGGCGGGCAGTTCTGGCGGCACAAAATGGACACCATCCAGACGACCCAGACGCGCCCGGAACACCCGGCCGTGATGGGCCTGCCCAATTTCCGGGTATACGACGAAACCTACCTGCACCAGAAACTTCAGGCGGATAACCTGGTGCTCAGCACCCGGGAAATCAAAGCCGACCAACAGGCCGATAAGCCCGGCCAGTCGACCGAGCCGTATACCTGGGTCCGGAATTACGGCCAGGGACGGGTCTTCTACACGGCTTACGGGCACGACGAACGGACCTGGACCAATGCCGGCTTCCACCAGCTGATGGAGCAGGGCATCCTCTGGGCCGTAGGCGACCGGGTGAAGAAACTTCATGACGACCTCCAGCCACAACCCTTCGCCTACAACGAAGCCAAACTCCCGAACTACGAACGCCGGGCCGGGCCTCAGCTCCGCCAGCAGCCGCTCTCGCCCGAAGAATCGGTCAAGCACATTCAGGTGCCGGTCGATTTCAAGCTGGAGGTATTCGCCCAGGAGCCGAACGTAATGCACCCCATCGCCATGGCCTGGGACGAACGGGGACGGATGTACGTCCTGATCACCAAAGACTACCCCAACGAGCGCAAGGACGAAGGCGGCAGTGATTACATCCTCATTTGCGAAGACACCAACGGGGACGGCAAGGCCGATAAATTCACCCGTTTCGCCGAAGGGCTGAGCGTTCCCACCGGCCTGGCCTTCTACAAAGGAGGCCTCGTCGTGGCCCAGGCACCGCACCTGCTCTACCTGAAGGATACCAACGGCGATGATCGCGCCGACGAAAAGAAGATTCTGCTTAGCGGCTTCGGCACCTTCGATACCCATGCCGGACCCAGCCACCTCCAGTACGGCTACGACAACTGGATCTGGGGCAGCGTGGGGTATTCGGGCTTCAAAGGCAAGGTCCAGGGCGACTCCCTGCAGTTCAGCCAGGGCTTTTTCCGGGTGCTGCCGGACCTGGACCGCCCGGAAAACACGAAACTGGAATTCGTTACCAGCACCTCCAACAACACCTGGGGCCTGGCCTTCAACGAGACGGGCGATGTATTCGGATCGACGGCCAACAACTCCCACGGCTGGTACCTGGCCATTCCGCACCGCTATTTTCCGAAAGCGGTTGACCGGCCTCTTGGCGCGGTCATGAACGGGAGCCGGAGCACGGATACGCACAAGGACATGAAGCCCATTACGGGGAAAGTCCGGCAGGTCGACGTCTTCGGCGGCTTCACGTCGGCTTCGGGCCATTCGTTTTACACCGCCCGCTCCTTCCCGAAAGAATACTGGAACCGCGTCGCCTTCGTCTGCGAACCGACCGGCCATATCGTGCACCAGAACGTGATGGAGAAAAGCGGCACCGACTTTGAAGATAAGGAAAGCCTCGGCGGACCGGGCACCAACCTACTGGCCGGGGCCGACGAATGGGTATCGCCCGTAGCGGCTCAGGTAGGGCCGGACGGCGCCGTCTGGGTCGCCGACTGGTACAGCTTCATCATTCAGCACAACCCCACGCCCCAGGGTCACAAGAACGGGGCGGGGAACGCCTACGAAACCGACCTGCGCGATTACACCCACGGCCGTTTGTACCGGGTTTCGTACAAAAAAGCCGCCCCTTACCAGCCCCTGACGCTGAGCCCGGATCGCCCGGATCAGCTGGTGGCCGCCCTGAAGCACCCCAACCTTTTCTGGCGGATGCACGCCCAGCGCCTGCTGGTCGAGCGCGGGCAGAAAGACGTCGTCCCGGCCCTGCTCAGCTTGCTGACGGATCGGTCGCTGGACGAAATCGGCAACGCCCCCGGCGCTCTGCACGCCCTGCGGACGCTGGAAGGGCTAAATACGCTGGACAATCCGACCGTTCGGAACGCTGTCCTTGAGGCCTTGAAGCACCCGGCTCCCGCCGTTAGGAAAACGGTAGCCCAGGTCCTGCCGCCGACGGCCGACAACGCCCAGGCGCTCCTGACCGCCGGTGCCTTAAACGATTCGGAACCGCTGGTCGTCCTCAACTCCCTGCTGGCCCTTACGCAGATGCCGCTTTCGCCCGCGGTCGAAAATGCGGTCCTGGCCCGGCTGAACGCCCGGTCGGACGTCTCCGACCGCTGGCTCCCGGATGCCTTCGCGGCGGTGCTCAACAGCCACGACGGCAAGCTGATGCGGGCCTATCTGAAGCAGGCGCCGAAAGCCGCCGCCACCCGGAGCGAGGTTATGGACCACTCGGCCCACCACGCGCCGGCAGCGGCCACCGCTTCGACGGCCAACACGGTGCCGACCACCAATTCCAGTCTCCCGGATCTGGTCATTACGGGTGTCCGGACGGAACCGGCTTCCCCGAACGTGCGGGAAACGGCCCGGATTCAGGTAACGGTAACCAACCAGGGCGGCACCGCCCTGCCCAGCGGAACGCCTCTGCCCATCAACCTGCGCATCGAGGGCCAGGGCCGGAAAGTGGATCTGGTCAGCTATACGCATAACGGCGGACTGAAACCCGGCGAATCGGTGACCATCCAGCGGGGTAATAACGGTCCCTGGGTCGGCGACCTGTCGGTCAATTTCGAAACGGCGGGTCCTTATACGATCGCCGTTAGCCTCGACCGCGAGAACCAGATTCGGGAAGCCAATGAGCAGAACAATAGCTTCCGCCACACGCTGACCTACCGCGCGCCCCAGAGCCTGGCCGCCTTTGCCCTCGAACGGGCCAGCCGGGCTTACGCTTCCTACGCGCCGGTGGATTCGGTGATGAGTCTGCTCCGGCAGGCGGGGCAGCTGGATATGGCCGGTAGTCAGGCGGTGGTCAAAGGCATTACCGAAGGCTGGAATCCGCGGCGGAAAGTGACGCTCCGTCCGGCAGACCAGACGCTGGTGGCCGACCTGAGCCGCAGCCTGCCCGCCGACAGCCGCGACCGCCTGGCCCGGCTGCTGCCGAGCTGGGGGCTGGCCAACCTGAGCGAGCCTACCGACCCCAATACGGAAATAATTCGGGTCCGCTCGGTGCGGGAAGCGATGCAGTTCGATCCCAAGGTATTGACCGTTACGGCGGGCCGCCCGGTGGAAATCATCTTTGAGAACCCCGACGCCATGCAGCATAACCTGGTTGTTGGGAAGCCGGGTACCCTGGCCGCCATCGGGACCGCCGCCGATAAGCTGATTACGGCCAAGGACGGCGCCGAAAAACAGTACGTCCCGGCCGTGCCGCAGGTGCTGTTCGCCACGCCGCTGGTTAACCCCGATCAGTCGTACCGCCTGAAGTTCACCGCTCCGGCCCAGCCGGGTGAGTATCCGTTCGTCTGTACCTTCCCGGGGCACTGGCGGATCATGAACGGGGTGATGCGGGTGCAGGCGCCGGTGGCTTCGCAAGGGGCTCGGAAGTGAATTAACCACCGAGTGGCGCGGAGTTTTGCACAGGGTTTCGCAGAGGATTTCTCTGTGTTACTCCGTGCAAAACTCCGCGCCACTCTGTGGTTAATTCATTAAAAGCTTCATCCCCGCCTCCAGGACCGGATCCCGTCCACTCAGCCGATCCTCGATCGTGGGCACGACCGGCACTTGCGGCACAATCCCCCGGTGCTTAAATTCCGGCTTCACCCCCGCCATGCGGAAGCCAAAGATCGGCAATCCCAGGATCAGCCCCGACTGCGGCAGGCTCGTGATGGCGAAAATGCCGCTATTGTTGCTCGCGTAGCCCCCGCCGGTTTCCTCCCCGACAAACGTAGCCCGGCCCGTGGCGTGCAGGCGCGCGGCCAGCTCGGTCGTTACCGAAAAGCTGCTGCCGTTGACCAGCACCACCAGCGTCCCGTCGAACGCCTGCCGCTGCGGCCGAACGGTCCTTAGCCCTTTCTGGTGCGTAAAAACATACCCATCTCCCCGGCGGCGGACCACCAGCGGCTTGCCCAGCCGGTACATCTTCGGCATCCAGACTGGGAATGAGTACTTTTTCTTTTGCCGAACCTCGATCCGGTCGTAATAGGGCGAAGGCTCGCTGATCAGGTAGGAATATAGCAGAACCCCTAGGTTTTCCTCTCCTCCCTCGTTCTCACGCAGATCCAGCACCAGCTTCCGGATGCCCTGCTGCCGGAGGCGGGTAAACGTTTCCTCCAGGAAGGTTTTCGCCTCCATCTTATCCTCCCGCCCCAGCCAGAAGCGTTCGATGGTCAGCACGGCCGCACCCTCCTTTACCGCCAGTCGCCAGGGAGCGGCTCCCGGAGCCGGCGTTTTTTCGGTCGCTTCGATCGTGGCAAGATCAACCCCCTTCAGACGGGCGGTCTGTTCCTCGCCCCCAAGCCGGTACTGCACCGTAAAGGACTCGGGCGTTTCCACGAAGGTGGCGTAGTAGCCGGGGAAATAATGATTGAGCTCGTGATACTTGCCCCCGCTGGTTTCGCCGTCCGCAAAGGTGATGTTAGGCAGCAGGTACCGGACCAGTTCCGCCACCGGGCGGCCGTTAATGGAAAGTACCTCGGCCCCTTTTGGTACAGGCTGCTGGCCGTAAGCGGCCTGAATCCAGGCCCGCTCACCAACGAAGTAAAGCTTCAGCGGAAACAGCCCCGTCGTGTCGAAGGGGTAATGCTGGTCCTGGCCGGGTACCAGCCACTTGGTATGCCCGCAGCGCAGGGCCGCCACCACCGGCACCATCGTCCGGTAAAATTCCCGCTTCGTCATCGGTCTTTCCAGCTGCCGTTCCGTGGCCGCCAGCAGCGAATCGAAGCGGGGCTTAGGCGTGTGCAGGTACTGGCCGGGGTGGACTTCGGCAAGGGCCGTTCGGAAGCGGGCGAAATCGGCTTTCAGTTGCTCCGGACTCAGTGTCTGGGCCATCAGACTTCCGGGTCCCAGGCAGGCTGCCAGCAGCCAGCGCATCATCATTCGTTTCATAGCATTTGTTGTTGGGTTTGACGGCTCAAAGTTGCCGCCCGCCGAGCCTTTCCGGAACGACCGGCCTACCGAAGCGTCGGGAAGCCCGACCGAAGTGTCCATTTTCTATTCCCCCAGCCAGGCCTTGAATTCCACCGCCCGCTCGCGGCTGACGAGTACTTCCTCCGTCGTGGCGGGCCGCAGCTGGATCTTCAGCTTCCCGTTGAAGTACAGATTCACTTTCTCAATGGCCCGCAGTTCGGCGATGACCTGCCGGTTTAACCGGAAAACCCGCCGCGGATTCAGCATGCGCTCCAGTTCGTCCATGGTGTACTCCACCATCCATTCGTGGCCTTCGTAGGTTTTCAGGAAGGATAGCTTGCTCCGGCTGAAGCAATAGGCCACCTCCTCCACCGGTACTGAAAACAGCCGCTGCCCCTGCCGGATTAGGAAGCGGTCGCGGTAGGTAGTCGGTGCAGGCCCCGCCTCGTTCCCCGCCGGTTGGGCCGCCGCTTCCGCAGTCAGCTGGCCCAGCAGCCGTTTCAGCGAACGTTCCAGGGCATCCGGCGATTCGGTTAGGATCGTCCGGAGCTGTTCAAGCTTCGCCAGGGCCCGCCGAAGATCGTCTTCCTTGATGGGTTTGAGCAGGTAATCAATGCTGTTGACCCGAAAAGCGCGGATGGCGTACTCGTCATAGGCCGTCGTAAAGATCACCGGGCTCCGGACGGCCACCCGGTTGAACAGGTCGAAGCTCTGGCCATAGGCCAGTTCAATGTCCAGCAGCAGCAGGTCCGGGGCCGGATGGGTGTTCAGCCAGTCGACGGTATCTTCCACGCTGGCCGTGATGCCAACCACCTGATCCTGCGGGGCCACCTCGGCCAGCAGGCGTTCCAGCTTCCGGGCGGTAGGGGCTTCATCTTCAACGATGAGAATGCGCATACTGGGAATGGGTTATAAGCGGAATGCGTACCATAAACTGTTCGTCGGTTTCCGAAACCAGCACCGCCGGCTGTTTCAGCAACTGGTATTTCGCGGCAATATTCCGTAGCCCCGTCTGGCTGGACGGAACGACCGCCTGTTTTTTCTGCCGGTTGTTGACCACCACCAGTTCGCCCGCTTCGGTATAGACCTGAATGCGCAGCGGCCGGGTCGGCAGGGCCACGTTGTGCTTCACCGCATTTTCCAGCAGCAGTTGCAGGGTCAGCGGGGGCAGCAGCAGTGGGCGGGCCGGTTCCTCGACCCGAAAATCCAGCCGAACGCCTTCCCCAAATCGGGTTTGCAGCAGGTGCAGGTAGGCTTCGGCAAACTGCAGCTCGTTGTCCAGGGTGGTCAGGGGCTGCTCGTTGGTCTGCAGCACGTAGCGGTAGACCGAAGCCAGCTCGTCGATGAACCGCTCCGCCTGCCGGGGGTTTTCGCTGACCAGGGAGGAAAGCGTACTGAGGCTGTTGAAAAGAAAATGCGGATTGATCTGGCTTTTGAGCGAATCCAGCTGACTCTGGAGATTTTCCTTTTTCAGCCGTTCGGCCTCGTAATAGGTCGTCCACCACTGCCGGTAGAGATAGCGCCCCTCGTAAATCGCCGCGATTGGCACCGAAAACAGCAGGGGTACCAGCACATTGATCCAGTAGGCCCGGACCGACAGTTCGTAGCCCCAGAAGCGGGTGATGTCGTAGAGATAGGTAATGGCCAGCCGGTGCAGTACCGTCGTACCCAGGAACCAGATGACCTGGTAGGCGATTCGTCGGGAGGTCTGATCCAGGCGCGGATACCGCCCCCGGGCCAGCCGAATGCCCCAGCGGCTGATTTCCCAGAGCAGGACGCATTCCACCAGGCTCAGCCCCAGCGCCGTCAGTCGGCTGATCTGGTGCTGGTCGTTATCCGGCTGGAAAAACACGAAATTCCCCAGCACCGCAATCAGCGGTACGCCAACCAGCCTGAGCCAGCGATCCTGCAGTTCCCCGATGGGTTTGTTCATAGCCGGCAAACCTAAGAAAAAGCCCGGCCGCGTGCATGCCCCGGCCGCTCAAGTGTCGAAAAAGCGGTCCAGGGTGTCAGAACCGCCCTCCCCGCCTGAAACCGTTCCCACCGAAACGACCCGCTATTGGGACAATTCCCTCGGAAAAACACCCACGGGCGGGAGTTTTCGTGCATTTTTGCGTTGCAATAGGAAGTTTAGGGTTTATAGTTTAGGGTTTATAGTGCTCCGCCAAAGTGATCGTTTGTCTAGCGGCAATTTTTCCTGCGAAGCAATCCTCGTGGCAGTCCTTCATAAACTGTAAACGATAAACCTTAAACGATAAACCGCCAATCGCCCATGCCCAACCCCTTCCTCCAACGCGTTCCTGACCGCTTCCGATCTGAATTTGGCTATGAACCGGCCCTGGTCGTTCGCGGACCGGGCCGCATCAACCTCATCGGCGAACATACCGACTATAACGGCGGCTTCGTGCTGCCGGCCAGCATCGATAAGGAAATCATTTTTGCCATCGGACGGCGCGACGACCGTACGGGCCGCGTCCTGGCCGAGAACATCGGCGATACGGTCACCTTTTCGCTCGACAACCTGGAAAAAATGAGCAAAAGCTGGCCCAATTACCTCATGGGCGTGGCCGACCAGCTGCAGAAAGCCGGGCAGCAGCTCGGCGGTTTCGATCTGGTCTTCGGGGGCAACATTCCCTCCGGGGCGGGTGTCTCCTCCTCGGCGGCGCTGGAATGCGGGCTGGCCTACTGCCTCAACGAGGTCTTTGGGCTAAACCTGCCGACGCTCGACCTGGTCAAGCTCAGCCAGCGGGCCGAGAACCAGTTCGTGGGTGTCAACTGCGGCATCATGGACCAGTTTGCCTCCATGTTCGGGCACGAAAATTCGGTCATTCTGCTGGACTGCCGCTCGCTAGAGTACCGCTACGTTCCCTTTTCCATGGCCGAGCATTCGCTGGTGCTCTGCGATACGGGCGTCAAGCACTCGCTGGGCAATAGCGAATACAACACCCGCCGCCAGGAGTGCGAAACGGGCGTTTCCATCCTGCAAAAAACCTACCCGAACGTTCAGCTCCTGCGCGACGCGACGCCCGCCATGGTCGAAGCCTGCAAAGACCAGCTGCCGGGCAAGGTCTACGACCGCTGCCGATACGTGACGGAGGAAATAGAACGGGTCCAGGTGGCGGTAGACCTGCTCAACCAGGGGGATCTGGCCGGTTTCGGCGCGAAGATGTACGAAACCCACGACGGCCTCCAGCATCTGTACGAGGTGAGCTGCCCCGAACTGGACTTTCTGGTGGAGCAGACGCGGCAGGACCCCGACGTACTGGGCGCCCGGATGATGGGCGGCGGTTTCGGCGGCTGTACGCTGAACCTGGTCCGGACGGCGGCCGTCGAAGCCTTCCAGGAACGGATGGCGCCGGTTTACCAGCGGGCGTTTAATATTAAACTCGTCAGTCACGTCGTCCGCATCACGGGCGGCACCTCGCCGGTATGACCTGAAATAGGCAGACCGCCCAGGCCATCGGCCGACCTTTCTTCCGGTTCGGGCCATCGTTTCTGTAAAAGCATTGCCCCGGACCGGAAATGCCGTTAATTTCGAGCCCAATCAACCCAACTTCACCCTCCTCATGGATCAACTGTTTACCGCACAGTCCATCATCAGCTTACTGACGCTGACCTTCCTGGAAATCGTCCTTGGTATCGATAACATCATCTTTATTTCCATTGCCGCCAACAAGCTCGCCGCCGGCGACCAGGCCAAGGCGCGGAACATCGGCCTGATCCTGGCCATGATTTTCCGGGTAGCCCTGCTGTTTGGCATTTCCCTGCTGATTTCCCTCAGCCAGCCCTTTGCCCACATCACCGGCAGCTTCCTGTCGGCGGCGCCCACGGGCCAGAGCGTCATTTTGTTTGTCGGGGGGCTGTTCCTGCTGTATAAGGCTACGTCCGAAATTCACCATAAACTGGAAGGCAATACCGGAGCCGAGGAAGAAGGGCAGGCTGGGAAAGGCAAAGCCACCATCACGAACGTCATCACCCAGATTACGATCATCAACATCGTTTTCTCCATCGACTCCATCCTGACGGCCGTCGGTCTGACCCAGAACGTGACGGTCATGATCATCGCCGTCATCATCTCGGTGCTGATCATGATGTTCTTTGCCGGTCCGGTCGGCCGGTTCGTCAACGAACACCCGAGTATCCAGATGCTGGGGCTGGCCTTCCTGATCATGATCGGCTTTATGCTGATTGCCGGAGGAGCGCACCTGGCTGAGCTGGTGGTCCTCGACGCCCATATCGGAACCGTCCCGAAAGGCTATCTCTACTTCGCCATCGCCTTCTCCCTCCTGGTCGAATTCCTCAACATGCGCCTCCGCAAAAAGCAGCAGCCTGTCCAGCTCCGGGGATATGAGGAGGAGGCTAAGCGGCAAGGGGTTATTTAAATGAACAATGAAGAATGAATAATGAAGAATAGGCTCCGCGGATTCATACCTGGCGGAGCCTATTCTTCATTATTCATTCTTCATTGTTCATTCAGATCACATTTGGGCTTCGGAAAGCAAAGCCGCCAAAGCGTATTCGTCGTTCAGGTCGAGGCCTTTGTCTCGGATGATTTTATCCAGTTTATCGCGCTGGGCGGGGAAGGTGGACAGCAGGCTTTTGCGGGTGCGCTGGATTTTGTGGAGGGTGCCGTCGGGTTTCTGGACGAATAGCTCGTCCTGCCGGCGGAACTCGCGGATGGTCGTGGGGGAATTGTACGGCTTGGTTTCCTGAAGAACGACCTTGGGCTGCTTGTAGAGCTTGGTCTGGCCGTCGTACAGCACCTGCACGAAGGCCGGCGCGGCTTCATTCCCGCTCGTGGGCGCCATGCCGCTGCGGAACCGGAGCGTATCGCCGTTCTGGACCAGCCCGAACGACTGAATGTCGCCGGCTTTCAGCCGGTACGGCTGGTTATTCTGCAGATACTCCAGTTCCCCAGCGTACACATCGTACCGCACCCGCAGGTTGGCGTAGGTTTTTCCCTTCACCGAGGTAATCAGCCCGTTCTGGAATTCGGGCGCATAGTACGGGCTCCCCTGCGTATCGACGTACTTGTTTTCCCGCAGCACCTGCCCATTCAGGTCGGTCAGAAACTGCTGCGCTTGCCCCGATTGAGCCAGTAGAACGGTTAGGGCAATTCCGAGGAGGTAACGGTTCATAATAGGTATGAAGTAAAAGGTATAAGGTATAAGCACTCCGCTGCTGCGGGTGGTGAGTTTCGGCAAAACTAACTTTTAACTTTTCATTTTTAACTCTTAACTGCCAAACCCCCGGTTTTCGTACCTTTGCCGCCGTTCGAAGTTGCCTACGCCTTGCAAATTACTGATCAGTTAGCCAATATCCTGCGCAGTCTGGGCGGGTTGGGGCCGGAAATCTTCCTGGCGCTCGCCCTGGCTGGGCTGGTCGTCGCCGACCTTATTCTGGGCTACAAAAAAGCCACTCACCACCGCCGGACGCTCTATGCCCTGGCGGCGGTCAGCCTGCTGGTAACGGGCCTGCTGGTGATCGGACAGGCCAGCCGGCCGGAAGAATTTCTCTTTAATTCGCTGCTGTTTCTCGACGGGCAGGCGGTGTTCTTCAAATGCATCGTCACCGGCGCGGCCCTGGTGGCGGTCCTGCACGCCTGGCTGCTGCCCACGCCCGCGCCCCGGCGCATGCCCCTCGACTGGCTTCCGCTGCTGCTGGGGCTCTTGTTCGGCCTGCTGCTGATGACGATGGCCGTCAATCTCCTGACCATTTACCTCAGCCTCGAACTCGTTTCCCTTAGTTCCTACATGCTCACGGGTCTGGCAACCGACCGCAAGGCTTCCGAGGGCGGCATCAAATACCTGCTCTTCGGGGCGGTCAGCTCGGCCATTATGCTGTATGGCATTTCCCTGCTCTACGGCCTGACCGGCACCCTCGACCTGACCAGCGCCGTGGTCGAATCCGAACTGACCCGCAACGGGCCCTACGTGGTGTTCATGGCGGGCTTTCTGGTGCTGGTGGGTCTGTTTTTCAAACTCTCGCTGGTTCCCTTCCACGCCTGGACGCCCGACACCTACGAAGCCGCTCCCACGCCCGTAGTCGCGTTTTTTTCGGTAGCCCCCAAAGCCGCGGCTCTGCTGGTGCTGATGCGGGTGCTGACGGCCCTGCCCGTTTCTTTCCAGACGCCCATGGCCGTCCTGGCCCTGGCCAGCATTACCTTGGGGAACCTGTCCGCCCTGCGGCAAACCGATGCCAAGCGGCTGCTGGCGTATTCCACCATTGCCCACGCGGGATTCCTGCTGGTCGGGCTGGTGGCCTTCAACCAGGCCGGCTTCGAAGCGGCGACCTTCTACGTCGCTACCTACCTGTTCATCAACATGGCTGCTTTCCTGCTGATCGACGTTCTGGCCCGGACCAACGGCGGTCGGCTTACGCTGGCGGACTTCAGCGGCCTCGGCAGCCGGCAACCGCTGCTGAGCCTGGCCCTGACGGTGGTGATGATCGCCCTGACGGGTCTCCCGCCGACGGTCGGCTTCACGGCCAAATTACTGGCGTTCTCCGCCCTCTGGCAGGCTTACCAGGAAGTGGGCGATCCCTGGCTGCTGGCCCTGTTTACCCTGGGCTTGCTTAACGCCGTCGTCTCGCTCTTTTATTACCTCCGCCTTCCCTTCCTGCTCTACTTCCGGGAACCGGCCGCTCCTGCGCAGAACACCGAAAACACACCGCTCCACCCCTTCACCCCCTCACCCCTGCACACCCTACTGGCCCTGGCCCTAACCTTTCCCATCCTGCTTTTCTTCTTCCGCCCCGACTGGCTGATGGTCTGGATTTCGAGTTTGTAGTCCGCCGATTTTAATCGGGTTTTACTCCCTTGGCTGGACCAATTTGTTAACTTTGTCGTAACACTTCCCGAACGATTCCGCCTATCCCCGGGTTAGTTCGGTACCAAACGCTAAACGGCCACTCAGCATGAGCGACGCGATTAAGCACGAATGTGGCATTGCCCTCATTCGGCTCCGCAAACCTTATCAGTACTACATCGACAAGTACGGTACGCCCCTCTACGCGGCCAACAAACTCTACCTGCTGATGGAAAAGCAGGTGAACCGCGGACAGGATGGAGCCGGGGTTGCCAACATCAAAATCGACGTGCCGCCGGGCCACCGCTACATCAGCCGCTACCGCTCCGTCGAGAACCAGCCGGTGGCCGATATCTTCGGGAAGATTAACAAGAAGTTCCGGAAAGCACTCAAGAACAACAAGGATAAGGGCCGCGACGCCCGCTGGCTCCAGGAAAACCTCGCCTTCACCGGCGAAGTCTGGCTGGGACACCTCCGCTACGGCACCCACGGGGCCAACGAAATCGAAAACTGCCACCCCATGCTCCGGCAGAACAACTGGCGGAGCCGGAACCTAGTCATGGCCGGCAACTTCAACATGACCAATGTCGACGAGCTGTTCAACAAACTCGTTTCCCTGGGGCAGCACCCGAAGGAAATTGTCGACAAGGTGACGGTCATGGAAAAGATCGGCCACTTCCTCGACGAAGAGAACCAGCGCGTCTTCGACCGCTTCAAGGGGATCTACGAAAACCCCGACCTCTCGGATATCATCGAAGATAACATGGACCTGCAGCGCGTGCTGCACCGCTCCTGCCGCGACTTCGACGGTGGTTACGCGATGGTCGGCATGACGGGCTACGGCGCGGCCTTCGTCGCCCGCGATCCGGCCGGGATCCGCCCTGCCTACTACTATGCCGACGACGAAGTAGTGGTAGTCGCTTCCGAAAAACCGGCGATCAAGACGGCCTTCAACATTGATTACAAACAGATTAAGGAAGTTCAGCCCGGCCACGCGCTGATCATCGATAAGTACGGCGAGTACGACGAGTATCCGTTCATCCAGCCGCTGGAGAAACGCTCCTGCAGCTTCGAGCGCATCTACTTCTCCCGCGCCACCGACCCCGACATCTATTCGGAGCGGAAAATGCTCGGCAAACTGCTGATTCCGCAGATCCTGGAAGAAGTCGAATACGATCTCGAAAACACGGTTTTCTCCTACATTCCCAACACGGCCGAAACGGCTTTCTTTGGCCTGGTCGAAGGACTGGAGGAATACCTCTCGCAGCAGCGGAAACGGGCCATCCTCGAAGGCCGCCTCTCGCCCGAGCAGCTGGACAAAATGCTGTCCTTCCGCCCGCGGATCGAGAAACTTGTCTCGAAGGATGTCAAGCTCCGGACGTTCATTACCAACGACAGCCAGCGCGACGACATGGTCGCCAACGTCTACGATACGACGTTCGAGGTAATTAAGAAGGGCGTGGACAATGTGGTGGTCATCGACGACTCCATCGTCCGCGGTACGACCCTCGAAAAGAGCATCCTGCGCATGCTCGACCGCCTGGAACCGAAGAAGATCATCATCGTCTCTTCCGCCCCGCAGATCCGGTTCCCGGACTGTTACGGCATCGATATGTCGAAGCTGAAGGAATTTGTGGCCTTCCGCGCCACGATGCAGCTGCTGAAGGAACGCGGCCTGGAGAACCGGGTCGACGAAGTCTACGCCCAGTGCGTGGCGGCCGTCGAATCCGGCAATGCCCACGCCGAAAACTACGTCAAGGCCCTCTTCGACCCGTTCACCCACGAGGAAATTTCCCAGAAAGTAGCCGATATCATCACCCCGAAAGACCTAAAAGCCCAGGTGGCGGTCATCTTCCAGACCGTCGAAAACCTGCACCGCGCCTGCCCCAACCACAGCGGCGACTGGTACTTCACCGGCAACTACCCCACCGCAGGTGGGAATCAGGTGGTGAATAAGGCTTTTGTTAATTTTGTGGAGGGGAAGGTGGTTAGGGCTTATTAGTTAAAAGTTAAAAATGAAAAGTTAAAAGTAGGCTTCGCCCATTAGGTGACTAACAGGCGAAGCCTACTTTTAACTTTTCATTTTTAACTTTTAATTCTTTCGCCACTTCAACCCATTAACCCCCCTACCCACCTTCCTACCCTCCCTTAAACCCGTATCGTTATCCTGTCGGGTATGGATGCCGCCCAGGAAACGCGAGTAGGCGGATTCTTCGGCGGCTTCCCAGAAGGAGTCGAAGGTGCGGGCTTTAAAATCGACACCGCGGCGGGTATCGCGGCCGCGGCCCACGTGGGAATTGTCGGTGAAGGAAAAGTTTTCGCCGTAGAGATCCGCCAGCACCGCAGCGGCGGCCGCCGACTGCGTGGCATGGCCGGAGGTATAGCCCGGAAACGGCGGCGCGGGCCAGAAGGGCACCCAGTTCGGGTCGATGGCGCGGCGGACAAAGGTATACGGCCGCTCGTTCATGAAGTGAAACTTACACCGCCAGCAAATGACAAAGGCGTCGCCCACCGCCAGGCCCGTCCGCGCCAGCGTTTCAGCCGCCTTGCCCAGATCGACCTTGGCCTGCTGAATGACAATCCGGGCGAGATTATAGGAATGCCCCGGCGGGGTGAACGTCTCACTCGGATCGTCGGCCCACCAAACGGCAATTTCCTTTTCCGCCTGGTTTAGCGCCTTGTTTTTCGTGTACACTTCCAGATACTGCGCGAAATACTGCGACTTTACGTCGGTGGACACCGTCAGCGGCTGCGGCATCGGCAGGTTCATGTGCGACGCCAGGAACGTCCGGTTGTCGCCCCAGTACGGCTGCAGGGGAATGGTTCGGCCATTTTCGGTCGGACGCCAGGATCCCTCGAACACGGGGGGCACATACGTCGCCGGGAAATTCCGGTTGTAGCCTTCGTGGCCTTTGTCGTCCTTCGACCAGTCAAAGATCGCCTGGGCCACCAGCCTTCCGTAGGCCGCCGACCGCTCGGTTACGCTGCTGCCGGCGTCTTTTCCGAACGTCTGGTTCCAGGCCGTTTCCAGGGAGTCAATCCGGGCCAGGTTGGCGGCGGAGGTGTTGGCAAAGAGGTTGCGCAGGATGGTTGCCTGGGCCGCGTTGGCGGTGATGCCCCAATGGTAGCGTTGCCCCGATTCCGCCTGCGGCAGGCTGGTCAGGCCGCTGAGCTGACCTGCCATCGACCGATGCGCCGGCATCCCCGGCACAACCGCCTCGTACAGAGCCAGGCCCGCATATCCCAGCGAACGCGCGGCCACGGGCGGCGTAAAGCCCGGCGTATTCCGGATCAGGTACAGCTGCATACCCGACCAATCCAGCGCGACCTCGGCCGACAGCCGGTCCGCCGTCTGGCTCTTTGGGGCCAGCGGCCCGTCTTCCGGGTTACAGCCCGCCACCAGCAGCCAGACCAGCAAAAGCCCCAGAAACACCCGGGTCCGGGGAGGAATCGTAATCGTGAAGGTCATGTATCGTTACGGTAAGTGTGCGGTTTATTGTTTATGGTTTATTGTTTATTGTTGCTCTGCCGAAGTACATGGATTGGGGCGAAGCAACGATAAACTATAAACCCTAAACCCTAAACCATTTCGCAAAAACGTTGCCAAAGCAGCCTCCGCACGGATCGTAAGTTTGTCGTACCTTTGCTTCATGCGTATCCCTGAGCCCATCATCGACCGAATCCGACAATCCGCCGATATTCTGGAGGTGGTGGGTGATTATGTTTCGCTCAAGAAACGGGGCCAGAACTGGATCGCCTGCTGCCCCTTCCACGGCGAAAAAACCCCTTCCTTCAACGTCAACCCCAGCCGCCAGATCTATAAGTGCTTCGGCTGCGGCAAGGCGGGCGATGCCGTCCGGTTCGTGATGGACATCGAAAACATCAGCTACCCGGAAGCCCTGCGGCAACTGGCGAAGAAATACGGCGTGGAGATTCCCGAACAGGAAGCCACCCCGGAAGAGCTTCTGAAGCAGAACGAGCGGGAAAGTCTGTTCATCGTTCTGAACTTTGCCAAGGAACACTACCGCCACCACCTGCTGGAGACCGAGGAAGGCCGCAGCATTGGTCTCAGCTATTCCCGGGAGCGGGGGTACCTCGACGAGGCCGTCAAAGCCTTCGAACTCGGCTACAGCCCCGACCAGTGGGACGCCCTGCTCCAGGAAGCCACCCGCAAAGGCTATAACGCTACCCTGCTCGAAAAAGCCGGGCTCGTCCTGACCAAGGAAGGCGGCAGCGGCCGGCCTTACGATCGCTTCCGCGGGCGCGTCATCTTCCCGATCCACAACGTATCGGGCCGGGTCATTGCCTTTGGAGCCCGGATCCTGAAGACGGACAAGAATCAACCCAAGTACATTAATTCGCCGGAAACGGAGGTTTACCACAAAAGCCAGGTCCTCTACGGCATTTTCCAGGCCAAGCAGGCCATTCGTCAGGAAGACGCCTGTTTCCTCACCGAAGGCTATACGGACGTTATTTCGCTTCACCAGGCAGGCATCCGGAACGTGGTCGCTTCGTCCGGCACCTCCCTGACCATCGAGCAGATCCGGCTCATCAGCCGCTTCACCCAGAACATCACCATCCTCTACGACGGCGATGCTGCCGGGATCAAAGCGGCCCTGCGCGGGCTCGACATGGTGCTGGAAGAAGGGCTCAACGTCAGCGTGGCCACCTTCCCCGACGGCGAAGACCCGGACAGCTTCGTTCGGAAAGTCGGGGCGGAAGCCTTCAAGGAACACCTGCGGCGCCATACCCAGGACTTTATCACCTTCAAGACGACCATGCTCCTCGGCGATGCCGGCGAGAATCCCTTCAAACGGGCGGAGGTCATTACGGAGGTGGTCGAAAGCATTTCGAAGATTCCGGACGCCATCAAACGGCAGGTCTTTTTTCGGAAAACGGCCCAGCAGTTGGAGGTCGACGAGCAGACGCTGCTCAGCGAAAGCAACCGCATCATCCGGAAGCAGCAGGAGCAGAAGGCCAACAGCCCGCAGCCCCGGACCGGCGAACGGATGCCGGCGGCCACGCCCCCACCCGCTCCGCCCACAACGGCTTACGAAGATCTTCTGGCCGGCATCCACGTGGAGGAAGATCCCTTTGCCGATCTGCCGCCGCTGGCCGCCGCACCCGCCCAGGCCCCTGCCCCGGCGATGCCGGCTCCCGCCGAATCGATTGTTAAAACGCCGCTGTACTACCAGGAGGAGGAATGCATCCGGCTGCTGATCACCTACGGCGGGGTCGAGCTGGAGCCGGAAATCTCGCTTTGCCACTACGTCCTGAGTGAGCTGGGCACCATGACCTTCGCCACGCCCATCTTTCATACCATGCTGGAGGAGATCCGGGCCGGCTTTACCGCAGGCGAGCTCCGGACAGCCGATTACTTCATGCGCCACCCCAGCGAGGCCATCCAGCAGGAAGCCATTACCCTGGTGACGCCCCGGCACCAGCTCAGCGACGGCTGGCAGAAGCACGAGATTTACGTACCGACGGAAACCGACAAGCTGGCCGACGCCGCCTTTTACAACCTGCTGCGCCTCAAAAAACTGATCGCCGAACAGAAAATGGCCGAATTAAAAACCCTCATCGGCCGGGCGGCTGACGACGAGGAGAGCGACCGGCTGATGAGGGAATATATGCACTACAAAAAAGTCGATATTGAAATAGCAAAGCTGCTCGGCACGGTTATTTCCGGCTGATCGCCTCGCCCGGAACCCTTAACAGGCTTCTTCCGTATCGCTGCGCAGCCACAGACCGAAGAGCGGATACTGGGCGCTCAGCCGGGCCAGGAACGCATCGACCCGGTTGTTGATCTGCTGCAGCACCAGGACGTGCTCCCGCAGCTGGCGCCGGGCCAGGGAAGCGGGGCCTTCTTCCGGCACGTTCATCATCAGCTCGCACAAGGTATCCCGCATTTCCTGCTGAAGATACTGCAGCTCGTTCAGGACCCGCCCCAGGGAGGCTGCCGTCTGCCCGAGCGTCGGCTCAGCCTGCTCCTCCTTCATCCAGTGCATGCTCCGGCTGACCTGGTAGTACCGCTCCCGGAGACCTTCGACGGCCTGAGCCCAGTCACGTTCATTAAAATGCCCTCCGGCAGGATTCAGCGAAGAGTACGGTTGCGTTCTCATAACGTAGGTTGTTGGTGGTGGTGAGATGCGGTGGGTGCTATGAAGCGGAAACCATGGATGATTTGTGCTTCATAGTCCCTGCCACATTCCAGATCATTTCATAGCGTTGAATAAACCAAAACAGCAAAGCGGTGCCGGTTTATAGTTTATCGTTTAGTGTTTATTGTTTATGGCGATCCGCCGCTGTAAACGCTAAACCATAAACCCTAAACCGGTTAATGTGAAATCTTCTTATAAAAGCGCCGGAGCGTGTCCTGACTGACGGGTACCGCCAGGTGGCGGTTGACGTGCTGCAGAGCCTGTTGCGGCTGTGTGGGATAGTCCATGAATGCCCGACGAACCTGCTCGACATGAAAGGCGTTGGCGGGATTAAGTTTCGGCTTGACGCCCCGGCCGGGTTTATCCTGAAGCGCCTTCAGCCCGCCCTTTTCCCAGCGATTGAGCCAGTTGTAAATGCTGCGTCGATCGACGTCAAACACTTCCATGAGTTCCGATACCGACATACCGTGGAAGCTGTAAAGAATGCACTGGCACCGCTTCCGATAGGCGACATGCTCACTTTGTCGGACAACCCGCCGGAGCTGCTCGATCTGCTCAGTCGTTAGATGTTTGATGTTGCGCATGGTGGATATGGGTTCGTTCGGTTTTGGTCCGATTTCTGATGAAAATTACGTCTGGACGTAGGACTACCGCAAATGCACCTGCGCGAAATGACCAATTTATTGCGTGAAATGACTAATTAAGCCTTCGACTTATGCCAGCTTAGCCGTCAGTCCGGGGGTTTGAGAGCCCGGAATTATCAGGCAAGAATGAACTTACGAAAATAGGTTTGAAAAGGAGTTCCGCCGCGGATGCGGGGTAAGATGACGGCCTGGGGCCGCGGCAATCAGCCCACAAATTGGGTGAACCGGTACTGCCCAACGGGCATGACGGACCGCCCCGGAAGCCCGCACTTGTCAACCTGCGGTTACCCCCCGAGGATATTAGTCATTTCACACGTATAATTGTTGATTTCGCGCAGGAGCCGTTGGCAACACTCAGAATACTGATGTAGTTTCATACCATCACGTTACTACCTACTTGCTGCTGTAATGAACTCACGAGACGAAAAAACCGAGGGGCGTCAGCCATCCTTCTCGATCAAGCGAAAAGATTTTTCCATCCTGGTTGCCCAGGCCGAGCTGTTCAACTGCGAAGTCCTCTGCCAGATGCTGAAACAACAGGGCTACAACGTCGTCGGACGGGCCGTGGAGATGGAAGACACGCTGCAACAGATTCGGGTCAAACAGCCGCAATGCGTCATTCTGGAATCGGAGATTTCCGGGCAGCAGAGTGTCGACATCGTCCGGCAAACGCAGACCGACTATACCCGCACCAAATTCATTCTCTACACCAGTAAACCCGACTTCAAGCTCATGGCCCGCGCCATGCAGCAGGGCTTCTACGGCTTTCTCTACGCCAAGGACGGCCTCGATGAGCTGTTCCAGTGCTTTCAGACCATCGACAGCGGCGGCTATTACTACAGCCCCGGTTTTATGTCGCTTTTGAAGAATTACGGCATGAACATCATCGGGGAAGACAAGCGGCAGGAGCTGCAGCGGCTGAGCAGCCGGGAACGGGCCATTCTGCGCCTGGTGGCCGAGGGCGTACCCGGCACCGAAATCGCCGACCAGCTCCACATCAGCTACCGCACCCTGGCCAACCACAAAACCAATATCGTCCAAAAATTAAACCTCGCCAGCTGCCGGCAGCTGGCGAGGTATGGGATTTCGGTTAAGGAATACCTTTAGGTAATTAAAAGTTAAAAGTTAAAAATGAAAAGTGAGCTTCGCCAGCTAGCTAACTAATTGGCGAAGCTCACTTTTCATTTTTAACTTTTAACTCTTAATTCCAACCCCTCCCAGCCTCGCCTTAAACTCATTCAACCTCGCCCGGGGCATGTCCAGCTCGTTGTGCTGGGGGGTTAGCATGCGGATGATGTATTTGCCTTTTTCCCAGTAGGCATAGCTGGCGACATACTGCAGGTTGACGATGCAGTCGCGGCGGATGCGGAAGAAGGTCTCCGGCGGGAGTTCCGCCTCCAGCTCGTTCATCGTCTTGGTAATGGCAAAGCGACCTTTCGGGTGCAGCGCGTAGTACGTGCGGTCTTCGGTCTCGAACCAGTAACATTCGTGCACGGGCAGGACCATTTCCCCGAAATTATTCCGGCCGCGCAGGGTCGTCAGGGCCGGACGCTCGATCGGCGGTGGATCGAATAATTCTTCTCCCGGACCGGGGGGGCCGTCGTCGAGCAGCGGCAGCTCGGTTCCCACCAGCCGTGGTCCGATTACCAGCGCCCCCAGGCGAGGACTGGCCAGCGATTGCGTCCGGACCTCGCCCACCTGCAGGGATCCCAGCAGGCCCGCTCCGGTTACCCGCTCGGCCACCAGCGCGCCTACGCCCTCCTCTTCGTCGAAGTACTCCAGGCCCCCGTCGGCGGATCGCCGCAGCTGCCGGGTCCGGCGCCGCGATTCCAGAATATCGACCAGCAACGAACCGTTCACCGTTCCGTAGCCCATGAAAAAGACCGGAATGAGGTAGGCGAGGTAAATCTTGATGTTGAAGGTACCGGTGAGGTAGTTGTGAAGGTAATGATCCGTTCGCCAGTTCGGAAACTCGGCCAGGAGGTAGCGAACCGTCTGCGTCACCGGATTAAAAACGAAGAAGGCCACCAGCATCACCGGCAGCAGTTTCAGCTCATACCGCAGAATCTGGTTGATCGTCAGAGGCAGGCGCTGGATCCGGTTCAGGCGGTGGTACTGGTTGATCAGCGTCAGCAGAATCAGCAGCGTGCAGATCTCCGGCAACAACAGAACCCGCAGGGCCGTCCAGCAGTAGGGCAGGATGCCCCCGTATTCCTCCAGGATCGCCAGCTTCCGCTGGTACGCAAAGAGCCAGTTGAACCCTTCAAAAGTCATCAGGGCCATCAACAGCACC
>Ga0164290_1001061_pt1 | contig 55983 bp, 56 predicted proteins | sample Micstemetagenome_FD_108782 | JGI IMG/M metagenome (GOLD analysis project Ga0164290, IMG submission 108782) | Contaminated culture microbial community from soil near Moab, Utah, USA - Microcoleus steenstrupii SON62 (Illumina Assembly) | ecosystem: Environmental > Terrestrial > Soil > Soil crust...
CGTGATCTGCGAGATCATGAACGAGGACGGCACCATGGCGCGCATGGACGACCTCATGGCGTTCGCGCAGCTCCACGGCCTCAAGATCGGCACGATCCGCGACCTCATCGCCTACAGGCGGCGCTACGATCACCTCGTCCAGCAGGTGAACGAGACGAAGATCGTGTCCGCCCACGGCGGCGAGTGGACGGCGAAGACCTACATCAACAAGGCCGAGTACGCCGAGCATCTGGTGCTCCAGAAAGGCAAGGTCGAGCCGGGCAAGCCCACGCTCGTGCGCATGCACGGGCTGTCGATCTTTTCCGACATGCTCGGAGAGGGCGACCGCGCGGGCCAGCTCCAGCGGTCGATGGAGATGATCGGCGAGGCCGGCGCCGGCATCGTGGTGATCATCCGCGACAACTCGCCCGATCGGCTGACCAAGATGATCGAGCGCCGCGCCAACGGCGCCGCCGGCGACGGCATGGAGCAGCGCGACTACGGCATCGGCGCGCAGATCCTCGTCGACCTGGGCGTCCACGAGATGGTGCTGCTGACCAATTCGCACCGCACCTTCGTCGGCCTCGACGGCTACGGCCTCGAGGTCGTCGGCGAGCGGCCGATCCCGAACGCCTGACCCGCCCCTTCCGGAGAACCGAATGCCCCACCTGCTGATCGTCGAGGCGCGCTTCTACGACGAGTTCGCCGACGAGTTGCTCAAGGGCGCCGCGGAGGCGATCCAGGCGGCGGGGGCGACCTACGACGTCGTCACGGTGCCGGGGGCGCTCGAGATCCCGGGCGCCATCGCGCTCGCCGACGAGACCGGCCGCTACGACGGCTACGTCGCGCTCGGCACGGTCATCCGCGGCGAGACCTACCACTTCGAGGTGGTGTCGAACGAGAGCGCGCGCGGGATCATGGCGCTGACCCTCGACGGGTTCGCCATCGGCAACGGCATCCTCACCTGCGAGAACGACGAGCAGGCCTGGGTCCGGGCGCGGGTGTCGGAGAAGAACAAGGGCGGCGACGCGGCGCGCGCGGCGCTCGCGATGATGACGCTGCGCGATCGTTTCAGGCGCTGACGATGCCGATCGACCCCACGATCGCCGCGCTCCTCGAAGCGGCCAAGGACCAGCCGGCGGTGCACGAGGTGCCCATCGCCGAGGCGCGGGCCGCGATCGAGGCGCGCGTGGCGCCGCTCAAGGCGCTCGCGCCCGAAGTCGGCGAGGTCTCGGACCGCACGCTCGAGGGTCCGGGCGGCGCGTTGCGCGTCCGTCTCTACCGTCCCCGCGGGGAGGGGCCGTTCCCGGTGATCGTCTATCTGCACGGCGGCGGCTGGGTGCTGTGCAGCCTCGAGACGCACGACAACGTCTGCCGACATCTCTGCGCCGGTTCGAACGCGGTGGTGGTGTCGGTCGACTATCGGCTCGCGCCCGAGCACCGCTTCCCGGCGGCCGTCGACGACGGCTTCGCGGCGCTGCGGTGGGCGGCCGGCCACGCGCGCGGCTTCGACGGTGATCCGGACCGGGTCGTCGTCGCGGGCGACAGCGCCGGCGGCAACCTCGCGGCGGCCCTGGCGCTCCGCGCGCGCGACGAGGGCGGGCCGACGCTCGCCGGGCAGCTGCTGATCTACCCGGTGATCGACTATCCGTCGGACGCGATGGCGTCCTACGCCGAGGTCGGCGCCTACGGCCTGACCCGGGCCTCGATGGAATATTATTGGCAGCAGTATCTCGGCGACTCGCCGCTCGATGCGCCCTATGCCGCGCCGTTGCGCGCCGCGGACCTGGGCCGCCTGCCGCCGGCCTTCGTCATCACGGCGGAGTACGACGTGCTCCGCGACGAGGGCGAGGCCTATGCCGCCGCGCTCGCCGCCGCCGGCGTGGCCGTCGAGACGAAGCGCTATCCCGGCATGAACCACGGCTTCTTCTCGCTCGCCGGTTTCGTCGCCGGCGGCTCGGAGGCGGTGCGCGACGCCTGCGACTGGCTGTCCGCCCGCTTTGCGAGCTAGGAGGGGTTACGCCGGCCGCGTCGCCTCGCTACATGGCGCGCATGGCTTCCCGTCCGTCGAAGAAACCCCGCACCGGCAACGCCCGCTCCGCCGCCCGTCTGGCCGCGGTGCAGGCCCTCTATCAGCGCGAGATGTCCGGCGCCCCGGTGGCGCTGCTGCTGTCCGAGTTCCATCGCCATCGCCTCGGCGCCGAGATCGAAGGGATGCAGTTCCGCGAGGCCGACGTCGACTTCTTCAACGACGTGGTGAAGGGCGTCGACGCGCGTCAGACCGAGATCGACGAGCTGGTGTCGGCGCATCTCGCGACCGGCTGGTCGCTCGACCGCCTCGACCGGCCCATGCGCCAGATCGTGCGGGCCGGCGCCTACGAGCTGATCGCGCGGCCCGACATCCCGACCGGCGCGGTCATCAACGAATATGTGGACGTCGCCCACGCCTTCTACGAGGAGCGCGAGGCGAAGTTCGTCAACGGCCTGCTCGACGCCGTGGCGCGCAAGGTCCGCGGCTGAAGCGCCGCGGGCGCGCGGGGGCCATTCCCCCGAGGGTTTGCATCGCCTAAACCGTTCGTTGCGCCGCCCGGGCCGGGCGGCGGTCGTGGGCCGCGGGGTCTCGCGGCGGCAGGACACGTAGGGCGGACGGGACCGGCTTTCGATCGGCAAGGCGGAGCGGGATGCGCGAACGGGCGCTCATCGACAGGCTGCTGAAGCCGCTCGCCGGGCACCCCGCGGCGCGCGGGCTGACCGACGACGCCGCGGTGCTGACGCCGCCCCTGGGACGCGACCTCGTGCTGACGCACGACGTGCTCGCGTGCGGCGTCCACTATCTGCCGGACGATCCGCCGTCCGACGTCGCCTGGAAGCTCCTGGCGGTGAACCTCTCCGACCTCGCCGCGATGGGCGCCCGGCCGCTCGGCGTGCTGATGGGGCTGGGCATAAGCGCGGTCGAGGACGAGGCGTGGCTGACCGCGTTCGCCGGCGGCCTGCGGCGCGCCCTCGACCGATGGGACGTCGCGCTGCTGGGCGGCGACACGGTGCGCGGGCTCGACCGCGCCGTGCTGGGGCTGACCGCCGTCGGGCAGGTGCCGGCGGGCGGCGCGCTGTCCCGAACCGGCGCGCGGCCCGGCGACGACCTCTACGTCACCGGCACGATCGGCGACGCCGGCCTCGGGCTGGCGATCGCCCGCGGCGCGGCCCCGCCGGACAAGCGGCTGCTCGGCCGCTATCGCCGCCCTGAACCGCGCCTTGCGCTCGGGCAAGGGCTCGTCGGCCTCGCCACCGCGGCGATGGACGTGTCCGACGGCCTGCTCATCGACGCGTCGCGGCTGGCGCAGGCGAGCGGCGTCCGCATCCACGTCGACCTCGCCGCCCTGCCGCTGTCCGAGGCCGCCGCGGCACGCACCCCGCCCACCGACGAAGCCCATGTCGAGCGCGCGACCGCGGGCGACGACTACGAGCTGCTGTTCGCGGCGCCGGCCGACGCATGCGAAGCGATCGTCGCGCTCGGGGCGGTGGGCGGCGTCGGTGTGACCCGCATCGGGTCCGTCGCGGCGGGCGAGGGGCTCTCGGTTCTGGGGCTCGGCGGCGACACGATCCGGCCGGCGCGCCTCGGCTACGAGCACGGAGCCTGACGCCGCGCGGTTGACGGGTTGCCAGCGCCGCGGCCATTTGCCACAAACCTCTCAACCATAACTCGACCGCGGCGCTTCTCGGCCGCGGCGTAAATCAGGGGTTTGGGAACCATGGACATCGTGTTGATCGCGATCCTGTGCGGCCTCGCGGCCGTGCTTTACGGGATCGTCACCTCGCGTTCGGTGCTGGCGGCTCCCGCCGGCAACGCGCGCATGCAGGAGGTGGCCGCCGCCATCCAAGAGGGCGCGCGCGCCTATCTCGCCAAGCAATATTCGACCATCGCGATCGTCGGCGTCATCGTCGCCGTCCTCGTGCTGCTGTTCCTCGGGGTCTATTCGGCCGTCGGCTTCGCGATCGGCGCGATCCTGTCGGGCGTGACCGGCTTCATCGGGATGAACATCTCGGTGAAGGCGAACGTCCGCACGGCCGAGGCCGCCCGCAACGGCCTCCAGAGCGGCCTCACCATGGCGTTCCGCGCCGGCGCGGTCACCGGCATGCTGGTGGCGGGCCTCGCGCTGCTCGCGATAGCCGTCTACTACTACTATCTCACCGACCTCGCCGGCTACAGCCTCGCCGTCGAGGCCGAGCGGCGCGAGATCATCAAGGCGCTGACCGGCCTCGCGTTCGGCGCGTCGCTCATCTCGATCTTCGCGCGTCTCGGCGGCGGCATCTTCACGAAGGCCGCCGACGTGGGCGCCGACATGGTCGGCAAGAACGAGCTCGGCTTCGACGAGGACGACGACCGCAACCCGGGCGTCATCGCGGACAACGTGGGCGACAACGTCGGCGACTGCGCCGGCATGGCCGCCGACCTGTTCGAGACCTACGTCGTCACCGTCGGCGCGACGATGGTGCTCGTCGCGCTGCTCATCGCCGGCGCGGACGCCGAGCGGCTGATGTCGCTCCCGCTGCTCGCCGGCGGCGTGTGCATCATCACGTCGATCATCGGCACCTATTTCGTCCGGCTCAGCCGGGGCGGGTCGATCATGGGCGCCCTCTACAAGGGCTTCATCGTCGCCGCGCTGCTGTCGGTTCCGGCGCTCTACTTCGCGACGCAGGCGATCTTCCCCGACATGAACGCGGTGATCGGCTCGGCCGCCGAGGCCACCCCGGTCGACGTCGCGCCGTCGGTGGCGGCCGGGACGTCGTTCACCGCCATGGACCTGTTCTGGTGCATGGTGGTCGGCCTCGCGGTGACCGGGCTGATCGTCTGGATCACCGAATATTACACCGGCACGAAATACCGGCCGGTGCAGTCGATCGCCAAGGCCTCGGACTCGGGTCACGGCACCAACGTTATCCAGGGTCTTGCCGTCTCGATGGAGTCGACGGCGCTGCCGACGCTCGTCATCGTCGCCGGCATCATCGTCAGCTACCAGCTCGCCGGCCTCATCGGCATCGCCTTCGCGGCGACGTCGATGCTGGCGCTCGCCGGCGTGGTCGTCGCGCTCGACGCCTATGGTCCGGTCACCGACAACGCGGGCGGCATCGCGGAGATGTCCGGCCTCGAGCACGAGGTGCGCGAACGGACCGACGCGCTCGACGCGGTCGGCAACACGACGAAGGCGGTCACCAAGGGGTACGCGATCGGATCGGCGGGCCTCGCCGCGCTCGTGCTGTTCGCGACCTACACCGAGGATCTTGCGCAGTTCTTCGGTTCGGTGCCGGTCGACTTCTCGCTGTCCAACCCGTACGTCGTCGTCGGGCTCCTGCTCGGCGCGCTGCTGCCGTACCTGTTCGGCGGCATGGCGATGACGGCGGTCGGCCGCACCGCTTCGGCGGTGGCGCTCGACATCCGGGCGCAGTTCGCCGAGAACCGCGACCGCATCATCAGCCGCGAGATGCGTCCCAACTACGCGCGGACCGTCGGCCTCGTGACCCAGGGCGCCATCCGGGAGATGATCGTCCCGTCGCTCCTCCCGGTGCTCGCCCCGATCCTCGTCTACTTCGGGGTCACGGCCGTCGCGGGGCAGGGCAACGGCTTCGCGGCGCTCGGCGCGCTCCTGATGGGCGTCATCGTGTCCGGCCTGTTCGTCGCCATCTCGATGACCTCGGGCGGCGGCGCGTGGGACAACGCCAAGAAGGTCATCGAAGTGGGCGCCTACGGCGGCAAGGGGTCGCCGGCGCACCAAGCCGCGGTGACCGGCGACACGGTCGGCGATCCTTACAAGGACACCGCCGGTCCGGCCGTGAACCCGATGATCAAGATCACCAACATCGTCGCGCTCCTGCTGCTCTCCGCGCTCGCGCACTGAGCGGCGGAAGAGCGCGCGACCTTCGGCCCCGGCGGCGACGCCGGGGCCTTTTTCTTGGTGACTCTCTTCTTGTCGTCCGGCGCGCCTAGCGGGCGCGCATCGCCTCGATCGCGGCGTTGGCGAGCCGGTCGGCGCGCTCGTTCTCCGGGTGGCCGGCGTGGCCCTTGACCCAGAGCCATTCGATGCGGTGCGACCGCGTCGCCTCGATCAGCGCCTGCCACAGCTCGGCGTTCTTCACCGGCTTCTTGTCGGCGGTGCGCCAGCCGTTGCGCTGCCAGCCGTGGACCCACTTGGTGATGCCGTCCATCACATATTTGCTGTCGGTCGACAGCTCGACGCGGCACGGCTTCTTGAGCGCGCGGAGCGCCATGATGGCGGCCATGAGCTCCATGCGGTTGTTGGTGGTGAGCGCCTCGGAGCCGGACAGCTCGCGCTCGCGGCCGCCCTGGCGCAGGATTGCGCCCCAGCCGCCGGGGCCCGGATTGCCCTTGCAGGCGCCGTCCGTCGCGATCTCGACGAAGGGAAGCTCGGTCATTCGGCCCGGTAATGCTGCAGCCGGCGCAGGAAGGCGAGCGGGTCCTTGCGCGTCACCAGCGCGTCGGCCGGCGTGTTGAGCCAATCATACGTGCGGGTCAGCAGGAAGCGCAGGCAGGCGCCGCGGCAGAGGATGGGCAGCGCGGCCCGCTCCTCGGCCGTGAGGCCGTGCCCGTCGACGTAGCCCCGGTCGAGCGCGGCGGCACGCTCGGGATGGTGCGTCGCCCCGTCGGCGGCGAACGCCCAGGCGGTGTGCATTACCGCGAGGTCGTAGGCGCGGATTTCGGTGCAGGCGAAGTAGAAGTCGATCAGGCCCGTCACCTCGTCCCCGCGCACCAGCACGTTGTCGGGGAAGAGGTCGGCGTGGATCGTCGCGCGAGCGAGCGAGCGGGGCCAGTTCGCCTCGAGGAAGGCGAGCTCCGCCGCGATCTCGGCGGCGAGGCCCGGAGCGACCTCGTCGGCGCGCGGGGCGCACGCGTCGGCCAAGCGACGCCAGCCGGCGGGGCCGAGGCTGTTCTCGCGCGTCGGCTCGAAGTCGGCGACCGCCGAGTGCATCCGGCCCAGCGCCTCGCCCGCCGCGCGACAGTGCGCGGGCGTGGGCTCGCTGAGCGACACACCCGGCAGGAACTCGATCAGGCAGGCGGGGCGGCCCTGCAGCGTCTGCAGCGCCCGGCCGTCGCGGTCGGTGATCGGTCGCGGCACCGGCAGGCGCCGGTCAGCCAAGTGCGTCTTGAGCGCGAGGAAATAGGGCAGGTCAATTTCGGCCACCCGCTTCTCGTACAACGTCAGGATGAAGCGGGCGCGGCTGGTCTCGACGAGGTAGTTCGAATTCTCGACGCCCTCGGCGATGCCCTTGGCGCTCACCAGCGTCCCGGCGTCATAGCGTTCCAGGAAGCGCTCGAGCGCTTCCGCCGGCACCTGCGTGTAGACCGCCATCGATCAGGCGAGCGCGCGGGGCAGCTTGAACACGATGTCCTCGGAGGCGGTGCGCACTTCCTCCACCTCGATCTCGTATCGCACGGCGAGCGCGTCGAGCAGCTCCTGCACGAGCGCCTCGGGCGCCGAGGCCCCGGCGGTGATGCCGAGCGTCGAGATCTTGTCGAGCCAGCGCCAATCGAGGTCGCTCGCCCGCTGCACGAGCTCGGCGCAGGCGCCGCTCCGGTTCGCCACCTCGACGAGCCGCACCGAGTTCGACGAATTCGGCGCGCCGATCACGAGCACCAGCTCGGCTTGGTTCGCCACCGCCTTCACCGCGTCCTGGCGGGTCGAGGTGGCGTAGCAGATGTCCTCGCCCTTGGGGCCGACGAGGTCGGGGAAGCGCGCCTGCAGCACCGCCAGGATCTCGCGCGTGTCGTCCACCGACAGCGTGGTCTGCGTGAGGAAGCCGAGCGGGGCGGCCGGCGGCTGCACGCGGCGCGCGTCCTCGACCGTCTCGATCAGCGTCATCGCACCGTCCGGCACCTGGCCGAAGGTGCCGATCACCTCAGGATGGCGCGCGTGGCCGACGAACAGGATGTGCCGGCCCTGGTCGACGAACCGCTCGGCCTGGCGGTGTACTTTGGACACCAGCGGACAGGTGGCGTCGATGTAGTCGAGGCCGCGGGCCTCGGCGTTCGCGGGCACCACCTTGGGCACGCCGTGCGCCGAAAAGATCACCGGCACGCCGTCGGGGACCTCGTCGAGCTCCTCGACGAACACGGCGCCCTTCGCCCGAAGCGTGTCGACGACGAACTTGTTGTGAACGATCTCGTGGCGCACGTAGACCGGCGGGCCGTACTTCTCGATCGCGAGCTCGACGATGCGGATCGCGCGGTCGACGCCCGCGCAGAAGCCTCGGGGCGCGGCGATCACCACGCGCAGCTTCGGCTTGGCCGCCGCCGGCGTTTCGGGGTTCAGAACGGTCGCCATGTCGCGGTCTCTACGCGATTGCTTGTGCCTGCGGAACCCGGAACCTATAACGACGCGACACTTAGACCGGGGTGGTTTCCGCGTGCTCAAGAAGCTTGGTTTGATCCTTTTCGCCTCCACGGCGCTCGTTGCCTGCGGGCGAGGCGGCGACCCGCTCCGCGTCACGCGCTCGGCCTGCCCGGCGGTGGCGGTGCTCCAGCACGCCGGCAACGTGACGCTGTTCACCCCGCCGACCAGCCGCGACGCGGACGCCATCGACGTCACCGCGACGATCACCAACGTGCGCGGCACCTGCGGCGAGACCGGCGAACGGATCACGACCTCGGCGAGCTTCGACGTCATCGCGCAGCGCGCGAACGGCAGCGGCGCGCGCGAGGTGACGCTTCCCTTCTTCACCGCCGTCGTCCAGGGCGGCGATCAGCTCGTCGCCAAACAGACGGGCTCGGTGACGCTGCGCTTCGCGGACGGTCAGGTCCGCGCGCAGGGCCAGGCGGCCGCGCAGGCGCAGGTCAGCCGAGCGGCGGCCACGTTGCCGCAGGAAGTCCGGGAGAAGATCACGCGCCGTCGCAAGGCCGGCGACGCCGATGCCGCGATCGATCCGCTGGCGGACCCCGAGGTCCGCACCGCGGTGCGCGCCGCCACCTTCGAGGTCCTCGTCGGCTTCCAGCTCGACGAGGCAGGCCTCGCTTACAACGTCACCAAGTAGGGTGGCCCTGCGCGCTTTTCGCGCGTGACTCGGGCCGGGCCTTCTTCTAAACGTCGCGTCGCCGTCGGGGCTAGCCCCGGCACGCGCGCGGGAGAGTGCGGCGAAAGCCGACGCCGAAGGAGCAACCGCCCCCGGAATCTCTCAGGCCCCAGGACCGCGCGGGTGCACCAGCGGCGATCTGGAAAGCGGGCCGTCGCACCGACGGCTCCACCGAAGGGGTAAGCGCTGGTCCGCCGGCGCGAAAGCTCTCAGGTTCCGTGACAGACGGGGGGCTACAGCCGGCGGCGCGGGGTCGCCGGCTTGCGTCTGTCGACACGGAGCCGCGCATGGCCGAGACGGCCGATACTCTGGAACTTCTTCCTCTCGAGGCGCTGCACCGCGAACTCGGCGCGCGCATGGTGCCGTTCGCCGGCTACTCGATGCCGATCCAGTACGAAGGCATCATCGCCGAGCACCAGTGGACGCGCACCGGCGCCGGCCTGTTCGACGTGTCGCACATGGGCCAGATCCTGTTCGATCCCGACGCCGACAAGGCGCTCGAGACGCTCTTGCCGGGCGACATCGCCGGCCTGGCGGTCGGCGCGCTGCGCTATTCGATGCTGCTCGACGACCGCGGCGGCATCCTCGACGACCTCATGGTCACGCGCCGTCCGGACGACCTCTACATGGTCGTGAACGGCGCGACGAAGCACGCCGACATCGCCGACATGACGGCGCGCCTGCCTGCCGGCACCCGCATCGAGTACCGCCCGGACTGGGCGCTTCTCGCGCTCCAGGGACCGAAGGCGGTCGACGCGCTCGAGCGGCTAGCGCCCGGCGTCGGCGCGCTCTCCTTCATGCGGGCCGGCGCCTTCGCGATCGCCGGCGTGCCCGCCTGGGTCAGCCGCTCGGGCTATACCGGCGAGGACGGCTTCGAGATCTCGATTCCGGCGGCCGACGCCGAGAAGGTGGCGCGCGCGCTGCTCGCGCAGCCCGAGGTGAAGCCGATCGGCCTCGGGGCCCGGGACTCGCTGCGGCTCGAAGCCGGGCTGCCGCTCTACGGCCACGACCTGTCGCCGGAGATCACGCCGGTCGAGGCGGCGCTGTCGTTCGCCATCTCCAAACGGCGCAAGGTCGAAGGCGGCTTTCCCGGCGCCCATCGCGTGCTCGATCAGCTGTTCAACGGCGCCGAGCGCAAGCGCGTCGGCCTGCGGATCGAAGGACGCCAGCCGGTGCGCGAAGGCGCGCCGGTGGTCGCGGCCGGCGCACCGGTCGGCGTGGTGACGAGCGGCGGGCACGGCCCGGCGCTCAACGCGCCGATCGCCATGGCCTATGTCCCGACGGCGCTCGCGCCCGACGGCACGCGCCTCCAGGTCGAGGTGCGCGGCCGGCTGCTCGACGCGACGGTCGTGCCGATGCCCTTCTTCCCGAAGAACTACGTCCGGACCGCCTCAGCCCAGCAGGGAGCCAAAGCATGAAGCTCTACTTCACCAAGGACCACGAATGGGTGCGCGTCGAGGGCGGCACCGCCACCGTCGGCGTCACCGATTACGCGCAGAGCCAGCTCGGTGACGTGGTGTTCGTCGAGAACCCGCCGATCGGCGCGCCGCTGACCCAGGGCAAAGAGGCGGCGGTGGTCGAGTCCGTCAAGGCGGCGTCGGAAGTCTACGCCCCGATCAGCGGCGAGGTCACCGAGGTGAACCCGGCGCTCGAAGGCGACCCGGCGCTCGTCAACACGGCGCCCGAGGACGCCGGCTGGTTCTTCAAGATGACGGTGAAGGACGAGGGCGAGCTCGCCGGGCTCATGGATGAGGCGACCTACCGCGACTATGTGAAAGACCTCTGAGCCGCCATGACCGGAAGCCACGGCCATAGCTGGGACCCGGCGGCCTACGCCGCGCACGCGAGCTTCGTTCCGGCGCTCGGCGCGCCGGTGCTCGAGCTGCTGGCGCCCACCCGGGGCGAGCGCATCCTCGATCTCGGCTGCGGCGACGGCGCGCTGACCGTCAAGCTCGTCGAAGCGGGTGCCGAGGTCGTGGGCGTTGACGCCGACAAGGCGATGATCGCCGCCGCGCAGGAGCGCGGGCTCGACGCCCGGCTGATGGACGGCCGCGCGCTCGTCTTCGAGGCGGAGTTCGACGCGGTGTTCACCAACGCCGCGCTCCACTGGATGCCGCCGCCGGAGCGTGTGGCGGAGGGCGTCTTCCGCGCGCTGAAGCCCGGCGGACGCTACGTCGGCGAGTTCGGCGGGCACGGCAACGTCGCCGCGATCCGCGCCGCGTTGCGCGGCGTGCTGAAGGCGCGCGGCTACCGCGTGCCGCCGACGGAAGACAGCTACTATCCGACGCCGGAGGAGTTCGAAGCCGTGCTCGCGGGCGCGGGGTTCGTCGTCGAGCGCGCCGACCTGATCCCGCGCCGGACGCCGGTGCCGTCCGGCATGAGCGCGTGGCTGCACACCTTCCGAGGCGGCTTCATCGACGCCGCCGGCGTGGCGCCCGCCGAGCAGGCGCAGGTCATCGAGGACACGCGCGCGCTGCTGCGCCCGATCCTCGCCGACCAGGCCGGCAACTGGTTCGCCGACTACGTGCGGATGCGCTTCGTCGCCCGCAAACCGGAGTAGAAAGATGCGTTACCTACCGCTCACCCAGGCCGACCGGCGCGACATGCTCGCGAAGGTCGGCGTCGGCTCGGTCGACGAGCTGTTCGCCGACGTGCCCGAGGCCGCGCGCCTCGCCCGCCCGATCGAGGGGCTGCCGAACCACATGCCCGAGATGGAGGTCGAGCGGCTGCTCACTCGCCTGTCGCGCCAGAATTCGCCGGCGTCGGTCACGCCCTTCTTCGTGGGCTGCGGCGCCTACAAGCACCACGTGCCGGCGAGCGTCGACCACCTCATCCAGCGCGGCGAGTTCCTGACGAGCTACACGCCTTACCAGCCCGAGATCGCGCAGGGCACGCTCCAGTACCTCTTCGAATTCCAGACGCAGGTCGCCCGGCTGACCGGCATGGACGTGGCCAACGCGTCGATGTACGACGGGTCGACCGCCACCACCGAGGCGATCTTCATGGCGCGCCGCGTGACGCGCCGCACCAAGGCAATCGTGTCGGCGGGCGTCCACCCGCACTATGTGTCGGCGGCGAAGACGCTGACGCGCTTCACCGACGACGAGCTGGTCTGCGGCACGCCGACGCTCGACGCGGGCCGGCCCGGCGACGACATCGACTGGATCATGGCCCAGCTCGACGAGCGGACCTCCTGCGTCGTCGTCCAGAACCCCAACCTGTTCGGCCACGTCGCCGACCTTTCCGAACTCGCCGCGGCGTGCCACGCGAAGGGCGCGCTCCTCGTCGTCGCCTTCACCGAGGTGGTGTCGCTCGGCGCGGTCAGGTCGCCCGGCGAGATGGGCGCCGACATCGTGGTGGGCGAGGGGCAGTCGATCGGCAACGGCCTCAACTTCGGCGGGCCGTACCTCGGGCTGTTCGCCACGCGCGAGAAGTACGTCCGCCAGATGCCGGGACGCCTCTGCGGCGAAACGGTCGATGCGGAAGGGCGGCGTGGTTTCGTGCTGACGCTGTCGACGCGCGAGCAGCACATCCGCCGCGAGAAGGCGACGTCGAACATCTGCACGAACTCGGGGCTGTGCGCGCTCGCCTTCACGATCCACATGACGCTGCTCGGGGAACAGGGGCTTCGCCAACTGGCCGCGCTCAATCACGCCCGCGCGGTGCAGACCGCCGAGCGCCTAGCGCAGGTGCCGGGCGTCGAGGTGCTGAACGGCGCCTTCTTCAACGAGTTCACGGTCCGGCTGCCCCGGGAGGCGCGGCCCGTCGTCCGCCAGCTCGCCGAGCGCGACATCCTCGCGGGCGTGTCGCTCGGGCGGCTCTATCCCGGCGTGGCGGATCTCGAGAACGGTCTGGTCGTCGCGGCGACCGAAACGGTGAGCGACGACGACATCGAAGCGTTGGCGCGGGGCTTTGCGGAGGTGTTGGCATGAGCATGAACCGTCAGGGTCGGGAGTCGGGCGTGGGTCTGCCGGCCGAGGCCGAGGTGGCGACCTTCACCGGCAACCGCGCGCTCCAGCTCGAGGAGCCGCTGCTGTTCGAGAAGGGCGCGCCCGATCGCTGCGGCGTCGACCTGCCGCCGGTGCCGAAGGTAGCGAACCGCCTCGGCGGGCTCGAGCGCAATCGGCCGATCGGCCTCTACGGCCTGGCCGAAGGCGAGGCGGTGCGCCACTACACCCGCCTGTCGCGCCAGAACTACGCGATCGACATGGGTATCTTCCCGCTGGGTTCGTGCACGATGAAGCACAACCCGCGGCTGAACGAGAAGATGGCGCGGCTGCCCGGCTTCGCGGACATCCACCCGCTCCAGCCGATCGACACGGTCCAGGGGGCGCTGGCGCTCATCCACCTCGTGGGCGAGTGGCTGTGCAAGCTGACCGGCATGCCGGGCGTCGCGATGAGCCCCAAGGCCGGCGCGCACGGCGAGCTGTGCGGCATGCTCGCGATCCGCGCGGCGCATGACGCGCGGGGCGAGGACCGCAAGGTCGTGCTGGTGCCGGAGTCGGCGCACGGCACCAACCCGGCGACCGCCGCCTTTTGCGGCTACGAGGTCGTCGCGATCCCGGCCAACGAGCGGGGACGCGTGGACCTCGAGGCGCTCAAGGGCCGGCTCGGGCCCGACGTCGCGGCGGTGATGATCACCAACCCGAATACCTGCGGCCTGTTCGAACCCGACATGATCGAGATCGGCAAGGCGGTGCACGCGGCCGGCGCCTACGTCTATTGCGACGGCGCCAACTTCAACGCCATCGTCGGCCGCGTGCGGCCGGGCGATCTCGGCGTCGACGCGATGCACATCAACCTGCACAAGACCTTCTCGACCCCGCACGGCGGCGGCGGCCCGGGCTCCGGCCCGGTGGTCTTCTCGGAAGCGCTTGCGCCCTTCGCGCCGCTGCCGTTCATCAGGAAGACCGACGGGCCGGCCGGAGATCACTACGAGCTGGTCGAAGAGGAGCAGGCGCAAGCCAGCACCGACCACAACCAGAGCTTCGGCCGCATGGTGGCGTTCCACGGCCAGATGGGCATGTTCGTTCGCGCCGCGGCCTACATGCTGAGCCACGGCGCCGACGGGCTGCGCCAAGTCGCCGAGGACGCGGTGCTGAACGCCAATTACGTCCTGGCCTCGCTGAAGGACGTGATGAGCGCGCCCTTCGCCGACACCGGCCCGTGCATGCACGAGGCGCTGTTCACCGACGACTTCCTCGAAGGGACCGACGTCACCACGCTCGACATCGCCAAGGCGCTGATCGACGAGGGCTTCCACCCGATGACGGTCTACTTCCCGCTCGTCGTGCACGGCGCCATGCTCGTCGAACCGACCGAGACCGAGTCGAAGGCCAACCTCGACCAGTTCGTCGGGGCGCTCCGCGGTCTCGCTCTCGCCGCGAAAGCCGGGGACGGGGCCCGCTTCAAGGGCGCGCCGTACCTCGCGCCGCGCCGGCGCCTCGACGAGACGGCGGCCGCGCGCAAGCCGGTGCTCACGTGGCGCGAGGCGGAGGTCGCCCAGGCGGCGGAGTAGGTCGTGGGTCTCCGGATTCGCGTGGCCGAGACCGGCGACGAGCGGCGTCTATCGCTCGTCGCCGCGGCGACGTTCCTGGAGACCTTCGCCGGCATCTTGGACGGCCCCGACATCGTCGCGCATTGCGAGCGCGAGCACGCGGCCGCCGCCTACGCCCGGTGGCTGTCGGATCCCGACGCGCGTCTTTGGCTCGCCGAGACGGAGGCGGGCGCGGCCCCGGTGGGGTATCTGCTGCTGGCGCGGCCGTCGCTGCCGCTCGACGACCTGCGCGCCGACGATCTCGAGGTGAAGCGGATCTACGTGCTTTCGCGCCACCAGGGCGGCACCGGTTCGGCGCTGATGGGCCGCGCGGTCGACGAGGCGCGGCGTCGCGGCGCCGGGCGCCTGCTGCTCGGCGTCTACGCCCGCAACGAACGGGCGCTCGCTTTCTATGCGAGGCACGGTTTCGCCAAGGTGGGCGAGCGGCGCTTCCAGGTGGGCGCGAACAGCTACGACGACGTCGTTCTGGCGCGCGACGTGGCGGGTGCGCCGTGATCGCCAACGAGCCTTGGGCGGCCGATTCCGCCGACCGCCGTTGTTCGCCGTCCGCCGCGCGCAACCGGGAGCCGATCCTCGACGTGCTGCGCCGCGCGCTGCCGCGATCGGGCACGGTGCTCGAGATCGCGAGCGGCACGGGAGAGCACGCCGTCCACTTCGCCGCGGCGCTGCCGGACCTGACGTGGCAGCCGACGGACCCCGACGTCGACAGCCGCCGATCGATCGCCGCGTGGCGCGCCGAGGCGAAGCTGCCCAATCTGCGTCCGCCGCTGCCGCTCGACGTCACGCACGCGGACTGGCCGGTCGCTCGCGCCGACGCGATCGTCTGCATCAACATGATCCACATCAGCCCGTGGACCGCGACGCTCGCGCTGATGGCCGGGGCGGGGCGCTTGCTGTCGGCGGGCTCGCCCTTGTTTCTCTATGGCCCGTTCCGCCGAGCCGGCGTCCCGACCGCTCCCGGCAACGAAGCCTTCGACGCCTCGCTCCGAAGCCGCGATCCTGCGTGGGGCCTGCGCGATCTCGACGAGGTGGCTGCCGTCGCTCAGGCCAGCGGTCTGTTGCTGCGCGACGTCATCCCCATGCCGGCGAACAACCTATCGGCGCTGTTCGAGCGCGTCGGCTGAGTCCGGCGATCGGTCGCTACCGCCCGGCCGCCGCGCACCGGTCGCGCGCGGCGACCGCCGGGGGCGTGAAGTCGCTGAAGACGCCGTCGACGCCCGCGCGGAGGAACGCGCAGATCTCGCCGACGAGGTCGCCGTGGGCGCGTGGATCGCTCCCGCGCCGAAAGTCGGCGGGGAGGAAGTAGTTCTCGGCGCGGAACGTGTAGGGGTGGACGACTAGGCCGGCCCGATGCGCGTCGGCCACGAGGGTCGTCGGACGGGTCAGCCGACCTTCGGCGTCGCGCGGGATCACGGCCGACTTCTCGGGCCCGATGCCGTCGGCATAGGCGGCGATCGCCTTCAATCCGTCCGGCGTGATCATCGCCGCGTAGCCGATGCCGCTGCGGTCGGCGGGGCCGCTGCTGAGGCTGCCGATCAGCTGGACGAGGCGCAGGTCGGTCTGCCTGGCGAGCCGACGGAGGTTGTCGATCTCGAACGATTGGATGAACACCGGGTCGGCGGAACGGCGATAGCCGGCGCCGTGCAACGCCGCGAGGAGCGGCCCGTCGAACGACAGGCCGATCGACGCGAAGTAGCCGGGATGCTTGGTCTCGGGGTAGAGGCCGATCCGCCGCCCCGTCGCGCGCTCCTTGCGCTTCACCAGCGCGATCACCTCCTCGAGCGTCGGAACCTCGTACCGGCCGTCGTGCGCGGTCGGCCGGAGCTGCGGCAGCCGCTCGCGCGCGCGGAGCGTCTTGAGCTCGGCGAGCGTGAAGTCCTCGGTGAACCAGCCGGTCACCGTCGCGCCGTCGATCGTCTTGGTTGTCTTCCGCGACGCGAACTCGGGCCGGCTCGCCACATCGGTCGTCTCGGATATCTCGTTCTCGTGGCGGGCGACCAGCTTGCCGTCCTTCGTCGGCACGAGGTCGGGCTCGACGAAGTCGGCGCCCTGGTCGATCGCCAGCTCGTAGGCCGCCAGCGTGTGTTCTGGCCGCTCGCCGCTCGCGCCGCGATGCGCGATCAAGATCGGCTTCGCCGCCAGCGGATCGGCCACGGTCAAGATGATCGACATCGCCGCGGCCGCCTTTACCCAGAGCCCTTGCATGATCGCCCTCCCGCGCCGACCTTGGCGACAGGTTAAGACAAGGAGATGACGATGGCGACCGAGATCGCGACCTTCGCCGCCGGCTGTTTTTGGTGCTACGAGGCGATGTTCGACGACCTCAAGGGCGTGAAGTCGGTCGAGAGCGGCTACATCGGCGGCCACGTGCCCGATCCCACCTACAAGCAGGTGTGCGGCGGCGACACCGGCCACGCCGAGGCCATCCGGATCGAGTTCGATCCCGAGGTCATCGGCTACGACAAACTGCTCGACGTGCTCTTCCACGTCCACGATCCCACGACGCTCAACCGCCAAGGCAACGACGTCGGCACGCAGTATCGCTCGGCGATCTTCCCGCATTCGCCGGAGCAGCGGGCCGCCGCGGAAGCCGCCCTCGCGCGGGCGCAGGCGGACTGGCCGAGCCCGATCGTCACGACGATCGAGGACGGAACCGCGCCCTGGTACCCGGCCGAGGACTACCACCAGGAGTATTTCGCCAACAACGGCGACTCGAACCCCTATTGCTCGTTCGTGGTGGCGCCCAAGGTCCGCAAGTTCCGCGAGAAGTATCGCGACCGGCTGAAGACTGCCGCCTAACCCCAAAAGAAAATCGCCCCGGCCTGGGGCCGGGGCGATCCTGTCCTGTCGAGGGTCGACCGGCCTACTGCTGCCGGTCGTCCTTGGCGCGGCCGGTGACGTCGGCGGCGCCCGGACCGCCGCGGTTGTTCTGCGGCTGCGAGCCGGTCGCGACGGGGTTCACCTGCTCCTCGGGAACGTCGGGCGCCTTGCTGGGCAGCACCGGGTTCTTCTCGCCCTGCGCGGTCTGCTCGGGGCCGCCCGGCGCCGGCGCGTCGGGCGCGGCCTCCGCCACTTCGGCCGGGACCGCCGGCAACGGCAGGTTCGAGCCCATGCTGTTCATGTAGGCGATGACGTTCGCGCGATCCTCCGGCTTGCTGAGGCCGGCGAAGCTCATCTTGTTGCCGGGGATGTAGGCGCGCGGCGACTTGAGCCATTCATTGAGGCCGTCGAAGGTCCACTGCTGGCCCTTCGTCTCCAGGAGCGCCGACGAATAGCCGAAGCCGGCGACGTGTCCGTGGTTGGCGCCGACGGTCGCCCAGAGGTTCGGGCCGATGCCGTTCGCCCCGCCCTGCTCGATCGTGTGGCAGGCGGCGCACTTCTTGAAGACGTCCTTGCCCTTGTCGATGTTCGCGGAGGCGAGGTAGAAAGCGATCGGCTTCTCGGCCGGGCCGCCGGCCGAAGCCTCCGCCTCGACCTCGACGCCCTCGACGACAACGCCCATCTTCTCGGGGCGGCCGGTGTGGTAGAGACTGCCGGTGACGATCGAGAGGCCGAGGATGGCGATGGCGGCGGTGAGCACCCAGCCCGCGATCTTGTTCCACTCGAAACTGTCCACCAGCGCCTCCAGTCTGCCCCCGGGTAAAAGTGGGCTCTCCTTAGTGGGCCGGTTCGACGTTGCCAAGGCCCAGTTCGCCGCAGCTTGACCCCCGCGGAAGGCGGGGGCGATAAGCGCGTCCACCATGGAAAACTACCCCACGCTCGCGCACGACATCATCGTCGAAATGGCCGCCGCGGCCGAGGCCGATCCCGTCCGCGCGGTCGCCTTTCAGGGCGCGCCCGGCGCCTATTCTCACCAGGCCATGCGCGAGCTGTTCCCCGACGCGCCGCCCATGCCCTGCTTCTCGTTCGAGGACGCGATCGAAGCGGTGAAATCGCACCGCGCCGGCCGCGCCGTCATACCGATCGAGAACTCGCTCCACGGCCGCGTCGCCGACATCCACTTCCTGCTGCCCGAGTCCGGGCTGTCGATCGTCGCCGAGCATTTCGTGCGCGTGCGCCACTGCCTGCTCGGCGCCCGCGGCGCGGCGCGCGGCGACGTGCGCGAGGCCATGAGCCACCCGCAGGCGCTCGGCCAGTGCCGCAAGCGGCTGCGCGACTGGGGCATCAAGCCGATCGCGTTCGCCGACACGGCGGGCGCCGCCGCGAGGGCGGGTGAGCTCGGGGACTCGGCCGTCGCCGCGGTCGCGTCGCGTCTCGCGGGCGAACTCTACGGGCTCGACGTGCTCGCCGAAGGCATCGAGGACGAGGCGCACAACACCACCCGCTTCGTGGTGCTGGCCCGCGACGCGATCGAGCCCGACGCGACGGACGGGCCGTTGATGACCACGCTGATGTTCGAGGTGCGCAGCGTGCCGGCGGCCTTGTTCAAGGCGTTGGGCGGCTTCGCCACCAACGGCGTGAACCTCACCAAGCTCGAAAGCTACATGCGCGGCGGCAGCTTCCAGGCGGCGGAGTTCTACGTCGACATCGAAGGCTCGCCCGCCGATGCCGCCTTCGCGCGAGCGCTCGACGAGCTGAGGTACCACAGCCGCTGGGTGCGCCTGCTCGGAACCTATCGGCAGGCGCGCCCGCGCGACTAGCGGTCAAGCAGCGTCGGCGAGGATCGCGTCGCGAAGCTCGCGCCGGATCGGGTAGGTCTCCGCGGGCATGAACTGCGTCATCAACGTCACCATCGCGCGCCGCCGGGGATCGATCCAGAAGCTGGTGCCCGCCGCGCCGCCCCAGCCGTAGCTCCCGACCGAGTCGTTCGCGTTCTGCGTCTCCGGCGTGACCACGCGTCCGCCGGCGCCGTATCCCGAGCGGTCGGTCAGGGCGGTGACGCCCGCCGGCAGCAGGTTCGAACGGACGAGCCGGGCGGTCTCCGGCCGCATCACGCGCTCGCGGCCGAGCGCGCCGTCGCCCAGCAGCATCATGCCGAACCGCGCGTAGTCGCGCGACGACGACACCAGCCCGGCGCCGCCGAACGGGATCGCCGGATAGGCGGCGTAGGTCGTGGCGCCCGGCCTGTCGATCGCCAGCAGCCCCTGGGGCGTGATGAGATAGTTGGTCGCGAAGCGGTTCATGTCGAGCGCGCGGAACGCGGTCGAGCGCATGTCGAGCGGGCCGAAGAGCCGGGCCCGCAGGAAGGCGTCGAACGGCATGCCGCTCGCCCGCTCGATGACGGCGCCCAGCAGGTCGAGGCCGACCGAATAGTTGTAGGTCGTGCCCGGCTCGGCGACGAGCGGCACCGTCGCCAGCCGCTCGGCGAACTCGGCGAGCGAAGCGGGGAGGGGGCCGTCGCCCGGCTCCGGCGGCTGGCCGTAAAAGCCGAACAGACCCTTGGCTCGGTATGCCTGCTGGACCGGTCCTTTGCCGGCGATCGTGTAGGTCAGGCCGCCGGTGTGCGTCAGCAGGTGGCGGACGGTCATCGGGTTCCTCGCCGGCCGGGCGTCGAGGCTCTTCGCCGGGTCGATCGCCACCTGCGCGTTCGCGTAGGCGGGGAAGAAGTCGGCGACCGGCTGATCGAGCCGGAGCTTGCCGTCCTCGATCAGCACCGCCGCCGCGACGCCGGTCACCGGCTTGGTCATCGAGTAGATGCGCCAGAGCGTGTGTTCGTTCGCGGCGGCCGACGAATCGAGCGCGGGCGCGCCGGCGTTGACGTAGGCGACCGGCTGGCCGCTGACCGACAGCGCGGCGGACGCGCCGGCGATCTTCCGCTCGGCCACGTAGCGGTCGAGCAGCGCCTGCACCGCGGGCCAGCGCCGGGTGCGTGCCAGCGCCGGCGCCGCGGCGAGCGCGCCGAGCGCGGCGAGCAGCTGACGGCGTTCGAGTAACGGTGCGGTCGACATTTCGGTCCCCCTTGTGGTCGTCAGGCGGCGAGCGCCGCGAAGTCGATGGGCCGGGTCCGATCGATGCGGTCGTCGGCCGGCGGCAGCGGGTATTTGAGCCCCGTCGCGCAGTTGAACAGCATGACCCGATCGCCGGCCGAGACGCGCCCGTCCGCGAGCGCCCGGCGATAGGCGACGTAGGTGGCCGCGCCCTCGGGCGAGAAGAGGAATCCTTCCTCGCGTCCGACGGCGGCGACCGCCGCTTCGATGTCGGCGTCGTCGACCGCCTGCGCCCAGCCGTCCGACTCGCGCACGGCGCGCAGGATGAGAAAGTCGCCGATGGCCGCGGGCACGCGGATGCCGCTCGCGAGCGTTCGCGCGTCCTGCCACAGCTCGGCGTGCTCTTCGCCGCGCTCCCAGGCGCGCACGATCGGCGCGCAGCCGGTCGACTGCACCGCGATCATCTTCGGTCGCTTGGGCCCGATCCAGCCCAGCGCCTCGAGCTCGGCGAAGGCCTTCCACATGCCGATGAGGCCCGTGCCGCCGCCGGTGGGGTAGAAGATCGCGTCCGGGACCTCCCAGCCGAGCTGCTCGGCGAGCTCGAGGCCCATCGTCTTCTTGCCCTCGATCCGGTAGGGCTCCTTGAGCGTCGAGACGTTGAACCAGCCCGTCGCGGCCTCGCCGTCGGCGACGATCTTCCCGCAGTCGTTGATCAGGCCGTTGACGCGCCACACGCGCGCGCCCTGGGCCGCCATCTCGCGGATGTTGACCTCGGGCGTGTCCTCGGGCGCGAAGCAAAAGCTCTCCATCCCCGCCCGGCTGGCGTAGGCCGCCATCGCCGCGCCGGCGTTGCCGTTGGTCGGGATCGCCAGCCGCTTGGTGCCGAAAGCATGCGCCATCGAGACCGCGAGGCAGAGCCCGCGCGCCTTGAAGGAGCCGGTCGGCAGCCGGCCTTCGTCCTTCACCAGCACCTCGCCCGACTCGCGCAGCAGGCGGACGAGCGGCGTCGCGGCCTCGCCGAGCGACAGCGCGTGCCGCGCCTCGCGCACGGGCAGCAGCTCGCGGTAGCGCCATAGGTCCGGCGCGCGGTCGCCCAAGTCCGGCTCCGGCATCGCGGCGCGCAGGCCGGCGAGGTCGTACCGCACGAGGAGCGGCTTGCCGGCCGCGGACAGGTTGCGCGGACGGTCGATCGGATAGGCTTCGCCGGTCGCGGAGCATTCGAGATGCGTCGCGTAGGAACGCCACCCGCTCATAGGTCGGTCCAGGCCTTCAGGAGGGTGTGGGCGATGGCGAGCGGCGGCGGGGCCTTGAACGGGCCGTCGCCGGCGAGCGCGGCGCGCACCTCGTCGCGCGTGGCCCAGCGGACCTCCTCCAGCTCGGTCTCGTCGATCACGATCTCGGTGCTCGTCGCTTCGGCGAAGGCACCGATCATCAGGCTCGAAGGGAAGGGCCAGGGCTGGCTCGCCACGTATCGCACGCGGCCGGTGCGGATGCCGGCTTCCTCGTACAGCTCGCGCGCCACCGCTTCCTCCAGGCTCTCGCCGGGTTCGACGAAGCCAGCAAGCGCCGAGAGGAAGCCCTTGGGGAAGCGCGGCTGTCGGCCGAGCAGGCACCGGTCGCCGTCGATGGCCAGCATGATCACGACCGGATCGGTGCGCGGGAAATGCTCGGCCGCACAGGCCTGGCAGGTCCGCGCGTAGCCGGCCTTCTCCATCCGGGTCTGGCCGCCGCACGCTGCGCAGAAGCGGTGGCGGGCGTGCCAGTCGAGCAGCGACCGGGCCTGCGCGACGATGCCGGCGCGGGCGTCGCCGAGGCGCATCGCCGCAGCGCGCGCGTCCATCGCGATGAGCGCTTGGCCGCCCAGGTCGGCGGCCGACCCGGCGACCGCGAAGCGCGGTACGCCGCCGTCGTCGACGCCCAGGAACACGGCGTCTTCGGGCGGTGCCTCGCTGCGCCTCGCCCAATGCAGGTCGAAGTCGTCGCCCTCGCCGCGCACCACGGGGTTCAGCCCGTCGAGCACGAGCCATCGGGCCTGCGGGTTCATCTGCAACGCCCAGAGCGCTTCGGGATCGCGACGGATGCGGTCGTCGCGGTCGAGCCGGTTGCCGGTGAAGCCGAGAGCGAGGCGGGGCAGGGGATCGGTGAAGGGGTCGACGGTCACGCCGCCGCTTGTGGCACGCCGAACCGGCGGCGAAAACTCCCAATGCAGCGCATTCGCTTGCCTTTCGCCGCGCGTCGCACCATATGGCGCTCGGGAGCTGGGCGGGCAGGCCGCTCGCCAACCCGGTCAGGTCCGGAAGGAAGCAGCCGTAACGAATCCGGTCTGGGTCGTTCCGGCTCCCACCCACAGCATCGAGGCGATCGCCGGGTACCCGTCACGCGTGCCGAAACAACGGCGGATCGGCTTGCACTAACGGCGCCAAGTCGCCACCCTCGGACGCATGAGTGATCTGTTGCTCCCCGACAGCGGCTATCGTGTGCTCGCCCGTAAGTACCGGCCCGCGAACTTCGACTCGCTCATCGGTCAGGAGGCGATGGTCCGGACGCTGGGCAACGCCATCGCCCGCGGCGCGCTCGCGCACGCCTGGCTGCTCACCGGCGTCCGCGGCGTCGGCAAGACGTCCACCGCGCGCATCATCGCCAAGGCGCTGAATTGCGTCGGCCCGGACGGGCAGGGCGGCCCCACGATCGATCCGTGCGGCGCGTGCGAGCCGTGCCAAGCGATCGCCGCCGGGCGGCACATCGACGTCGTCGAGATGGACGCCGCGTCGAACACCGGCGTGGACGACGTCCGCGAGATCATCGAGGCGGTGCGCTACGCCGCGGTCTCGGCGCGCTACAAGATCTACATCATCGACGAAGTCCACATGCTGTCGAAGAACGCGTTCAACGCGCTTCTGAAGACGCTCGAGGAACCGCCGCCGCACGTGAAGTTCATCTTCGCCACCACCGAGGTGCAGAAGGTGCCGATAACGGTCCTGTCGCGCTGCCAGCGCTTCGACCTGCGCCGCATCCCGCAGGACAAGCTCGCGGCGCACTTCGGCAAGGTGGCGGCCGCCGAGGACGCGAACGTCGAGCCCGAGGCGCTCGAGCTGATCGCCCGCGCGGCCGAGGGCTCGGTGCGCGACGGACTGTCGATCCTCGACCAGGCGATCTCGCACGGCCACGGCAGCGTCACGGCCCAGGCGGTCCGCGACATGCTCGGCCTCTCGGACCGCAACCGCGTCCGCGACCTGATGGCCGCGCTCCTCGCCGGCGACGCGCGCGGCGCGCTCGACAACCTGCGCGGCCAGTACGACCTCGGCGTCAATCCCGATATGGTGGTGCAGGAGCTGCTGGAGCTCACCCACACGGTCACGCGGGCCAAGGTCGCGGGCGCAGCCGACAGCTCGCTCGCCGAGGCGGAGCGCGAGGCGATAAAGGACTGGGCCGAGCGCCTGTCGTTCCCGTCGCTCCATCGCTTCTGGCAGCTGCTGCTCAAAGGGCTGGCCGAGGTGCAGTCGGCGCCGGTCCCGATCCAGGCCGCCGAAATGGCGCTCCTGCGCGTCGTCCACGCCTCCTCGCTCCCCGATCCGGCGGATTTGGTCCGCAAGCTCGCGAACGCCGACGGCAGCGACGGGCCCCGCGTCGATGCCCCGAAGCCCGAGGCCCGGGCGCCTGAGCTGCAGATGGGGGCGCCTTCGCCCGCTCCCGCGGTCGCGGTGCCGCTCCGTCCCGAGGCGAAGCCTGCCGACACGGTGGCGACGCCCGCCGATTTCGCGGCGCTGGTGAAGCTGTTCGACGCCAGGCGCGAGCCGCTCCTGGCGCAGATGCTCCACGACGAGGCGCGGCTGGTGCGCTACGCGCCGCCCGTCCTCGAACTCAACATCGGCCGCGCGCCGGCCGACTTCGCGCAACGGGTGATGCGCTGCCTCGAGCTCTGGACCGGCGAGCGCTGGACCGTGAGCCTTACCGACAAGGCGGCCCAGCCGACGCTGCGCCAGATCGAAGAGGACGCGCGCGAGGCCGAACGCCAAGCGGTGCTGGCGCATCCGGCGGTGAAGAAGCTCATGGCGACCTTCCCGAACGCGGAGCTCGTCGACTTCGGGGTTGAACCGGACGGCGCGCCCACTAGCTCGGGGTCCGACGGCGATATGCGGAGAGCGTGACGATGCAGAACATCCAGGACATCATGCGCATGGCGCAGAACGTGCAGCAGCAGCTCGCCGACGCGCAGAACAAGCTCGACGAGATCGAGGTCGAAGGCGCCTCCGGCGGCGGCATGGTGACGGTGCGCGCCAGCGCCAAGGGGCGGATCATCGGCGTGACGATCGATCCCTCGATCCTCAACCCGAACGACAAGGAAATGCTCGAGGACCTGATCGCCGCGGCGTTCAACGACGCGCGCGCCAAGGCGGACACGGTCTCGAGCCAGGAGATGCAGAAGATGACCGCCGGCATGCCGCTGCCGCCGGGGTTCAAGCTGCCGTTCTAGGCGCGGCGCGCCGGTCGGATCAGTCTGCCAGCCCCAGGCAGCTGTCGAGCCGTTCGTCCTTCACGACCCTGATCCAGCGCTCGATGTTGCGCGCGTAGCGTCGCACCGCGCCCTTGGGATTGACGCCGGAGCGCTTCTGCGGCGCGGGCAGCACGGCGGCGATCTGGGCGGCCTGGCGGCGGGTGAGCTCGTCGGCGCCGGTGTCGAAGTAGCGCCGCGCGCCTTCCTCGACGCCGTAGGTGTGGATGCCGGTCTCCGCGATGTTAAGGTAAACTTCCATGATCCGACGCTTCCCCCAGATCCGTTCGATCAGGAAGGTGAAATAGGCTTCGAGCCCTTTGCGCACCCAGGAGCGCCCCGTCCACAGGAAGGCGTTCTTCGCGGTCTGCTGGCTGATCGTCGATCCGCCGCGCAGCCGTTCGCCCTTCATGTTGCTCATCATCGCGTCGCGGATGGCGTCCATGTCGAAGCCGTTGTGCGAGCAGAAGTCGCGGTCCTCGGCGGTGATGACCGCGCGCGGCATGTCGACGTCGATCCGGTCGAGGTCGCGCCACGTGTAGGCGACGCTGTGCCCTTCGACGAGGTCGCCGAGCATCGGAAAGGTCGTCGGGGGGTCGATGTACCTGTAGGCGAACACCCACAGCACCGATAGGAGGAACAGGAGCGCGACGAGGCTCAACAGCCAGCGCAGAACGCGACGCACCGGCCCTCGCTCCGGGTTGATGAACGACATGCGGCGCAGGAACTCCCGAAACGCTGACGCAACGTCATTGTCGGGAGAGGGGAAGGGGCGTCAATACCCCTCCCGATCGCCGGATCAGGCCGGCTCGAGCAGCCGCCGCTCGCCCGCGAGACGGCGCATCGCGCGCTGGAGCTTCTCGAAGGCGCGCACCTCGATCTGACGGACGCGCTCGCGCGAGATGTTGTACTCCTGGCTCAGCTCCTCGAGCGTCTTGGGGTCGTCGGCCAGGCGCCGCTCGGCGAGGATGTGCCGCTCGCGCTCGTTGAGGTCGTTCATCGCCTCCTGGAGCAGGGCGTGACGCACGTCGCGCTCCTCGCGCTCGGCGACGATCTCGTCCTGGATCGGACCCTCGTCGGTGAGCCAGTCCTGCCACTCGCCCTCGCCTTCCTCGGTGAGGCGGGCGTTGAGGCTCGTGTCGCCGCCCATGGCCATGCGGCGGTTCATGCTGATCACTTCCTCTTCGGAAACGTTCAGCTCCTTGGCGATCTGCGCCACCTGCTCCGGGCGGAGGTCGCCCTCTTCCAGCGCGTCGATGCGGCCCTTGATGCGGCGCAGGTTGAAGAACAGCTTCTTCTGCGCCGCGGTCGTGCCGATCTTCACGAGCGACCATGACCGCAGGATGAACTCCTGGATCGAGGCGCGAATCCACCACATGGCGTAGGTGGCGAGGCGGAAGCCCTTGTCGGCGTCGAACTTCTTCACGCCCTGCATCAGGCCGATGTTGCCTTCCGAGATGAGCTCGGACACGGGCAGGCCGTAGCCGCGGTAGCCCATAGCGATCTTCGCCACGAGCCGCAGGTGGCTGGTGACCAGCCGGGCGGCTGCCTCGGGGTCCTGATGCTCCTGCCAGCGCTTGGCGAGCATATATTCCTCCTCGGGCTTGAGGAGGGGAAACTTGCGGATTTCCGACAGGTAGCGGTTGAGCGAAGCTTCGCCACCGAGCGCCGGAATCGTCGCGGGAAGGTTGGAAGCCATATCTTCTCTCCCTGTCTGATGGCTACGTATCGCGCGGTCGGAATCCCGCGTCTTGGCCGTGAAAATACGCACGGCGGAACGAGCCGGATTTATACGGCAAGCAAGCTGATCAGTTCCTGAATATCAGGCGGAATGGGGCATTCGAAAGTTAGTTTTTCTTTCGTGCCAGGATGCACGAAGCCCAGCGTCCGAGCGTGCAGGGCCTGCCGCTCGAAGCCGAGCTGCTGGAGCACAGGCCGATGCACCGGCCGGGCGCGCCCGTAGACCGGGTCGCCAAGCAAGGGGTGGCCGATCGACGACATGTGCACGCGCACCTGGTGGGTGCGGCCCGTCTCCAGGCGGCATTCGACGAGCGCCGCCTCCCTGAGCGGCTCGATCGTGCGGTAATGCGTCACCGCGCGCTTGCCGCGCCCGTCGGCGACGATCGCCATCTTCTGCCGGTTCGCCGCCGACCGGGCCAGTGCGCCCTCGATGCGGCCGGCCGGCGGGATCGGGCGACCGGCGACAACGGCGGCATAGGCCCGCTCGACGCTGTGCGCGGCGAACTGCTTGGCCAGCCCCTCGTGCGCCCGGTCGGTCTTGGCGACCACGAGCAGACCGGACGTGTCCTTGTCGATCCGGTGGACGATACCGGGCCGCGCCACACCGCCGATGCCCGACAGCCGGCCCGCGCAGTGATGGAGCAGCGCGTTGACGAGCGTGCCATCGAGGTTGCCCGCCGCCGGGTGCACCACCAGCCCGGCCGGCTTGTCGACGACCAGCAGATGCTCGTCCTCGAACAGGATCTCGAGCGGGATGTCCTGCGCCCGGGCCTCCGCCTGGACCGGGGCGGGGACGGCAATCTCGACCGCCTCGCCGCCGGTCACGCGGCGCGACGGGTCGCGCACGGGCGTGCCCGCGACGCAAACCTCGCCCGCCGCGATCAGCGTCTTGAGCCGCTCGCGCGACAGGATGGGGAACGCGCTCGCGAGCGCACGATCGAAGCGCCAGCCGGCCATCTCCGCCGGCAGGGTCAGTGCGTGTACGGTCGATCCGGCGGCCCCCATGAGTTACGCATATAGGAATGACGGTCCGAATTTTCAGCACGGCGGCGCGACGAATCTTGGACCACGCCGCGCGCGATCACCCGCGGGAGGCCTGCGGCCTGCTGCTCGGTCGCGACGGCACGATCGCCGAGGCCGTCGAGGCGGCGAACGTCGCCGACGATCCCACAACATCGTTCGAGATCGACCCCGCCTCGCTGCTGCGGGTTCACCGCGAGGCGCGCCGAGGCGGGCAAGCCCTGCTCGGCTGGTATCATTCGCACCCGAACGGGCGGCCGCGGCCGTCGGCCGCCGACGCCGCGCGCGCCGACGAGCCCGGACGACTCTGGCTGATCGTCGCGGCCGGCAGCTTCCGCGTTTTCGCGGCCGGCGAGGGACCCATCGAAGGGCGCTTCGTCGAGGTGCCGCACGAGATCGTCGTCGCCGGAATGGGGTGACGACCGGGCGCCGTTGATCCATATTCGCACGATGGCGATCGGCGAGGTCAAGTGGTTCAACCGCAAGAAGGGTTTCGGCTTCATCCGGCCGGACCTCGGGCCGCGCGACGTGTTCGTCCACATATCGGCGGTGCAGCGATCGGGCCTCGTCGCGCTGGACGAGGGGCAGCGGGTCGAGTTCGAGCTCACGCAGCTCTCCGACGGCCGGCTGGCCGCGCTCGGCCTGCGCCTCATCGAGCCGGCCTGAGCGAGCTTGCGCCGGCCCGCCGCGCGGTTAGGATGCGACGCGTTTCCCCGGGGGCGGTCCACAGCATGAGTGACGTCGATTTCGCCAGCCTGCTCTGCTCGCGGCTGTGCCACGATCTCGTCGGGCCGGTCGGCTCGCTCTACAACGGGGTCGAGCTTCTCGCCGACGAGAACGATCCCGACATGCGGCAGCGCTGCCTCGAGCTCCTCGCCGACAGCGCCAAGCAGACCGCCGCCAAGCTCAAGTTCTTCCGCCTCGCCTTCGGTGCCGCCGGCGGTTTCGGTGCGCAGGTCGACACGCGCGAGGCGCATGGCGCGCTCCAGGGCCTGTTCGCCGACCGGCGCGTGACGCTCGAATGGCTCGTTTCGGAGCCGTCGCTGCCCAAGGGCGCGATGAAGATCCTGCTGAACCTCGCGATGACGGCGGGCGACTCGCTGCTGCGCGGCGGCCGCCTCAACGTCGCAGCCGAGACCGGTGACGGCGGGACCGAGCTCGCGGTTCGTGCGGAAGGGCCGCGCGTCCTGCTCGATCCCGAGCTCAGGGCCGCGCTCGAAGGGCGCACCGCGCTCGCCGACCTCAATCCGCGCGCGGCGGCCGCCTTCCTCGTCCACGCGCTGAGCCAGGAGGCCGGCGCGAGGCTCATGGTATCGGAACAGGAAGGTGCGCTCGTTTTCGGCGTCGCGCTGGCGGGCCGGCTTTAGCCGGGCCTTAACCAATCGGGCCGCATGGTCCGGCCGCGAGACCGCGGACCGGGACGTGCAATGGACGAACTGCTTGTCGATTTCCTGACGGAAACGGCCGAAAACCTCAGCGTCGTCGACAACGAGATCGTGCGTTGGGAGCGTAACCCCAACGACCGGGCGGTGCTCGATAACATCTTTCGCCTCGTCCACACGGTGAAGGGGACCTGCGGCTTCCTCAACCTGCCGCGGCTCGAGGCGCTCGCCCACGCCGGCGAAACGGTCCTGGGCCGCGTCCGCGACGGCAAGCTCGCCGTGTCGGCCGCCGTGGTCAGCGAGGTGCTCGCGGCGCTCGACGGGATCAAGGCGATCCTGCGCGCGCTCGAGGCGACGGGTAGGGAGCCCGAGGGCGACGACACGGCGCTCATCGGCCGGCTCGAGCGGGTCGCGGCCGGCGAGGTCGCGAACGGGTCCGCCGCCCGGGCGGCGGGCAGAGGTCGAAACCGACGCGAATCCGTCCGCTCGCGCGCCTCAGAGCATCCGGGTCTCGGTGGATCTGCTCGAGCAGTTGATGACCACGGTTTCCGAGCTCGTGCTGACGCGGAACCAGCTTCTCCAGATTTCACGGCTCGCGGGCGAGGGGGACGCCTACGGCGTGCCGCTCCAGCGGCTGTCCCAGTGCGTCTCCGAGCTGCAGGACGGCGTCATGCGGACGCGGATGCAGCCGATTAGCAACGCGTGGGCAGCGCTGCCGCGGATGGTGCGCAACCTCGCGCTCGAGCTCGGCAAGAAGATCGAGATCGACACGGCCGGCGGCGACACCGAGCTCGACCGCCAGCTCCTCGAGCTCGTCAAGGACCCGCTCGCGCACATGGTGCGCAACGCCGCCGACCACGGGCTGGAAGAACCCAAGGGCCGCGCCGCCGCCGGGAAGCGCGAGGTGGGCCGCATCCGATTGAACGCGTTTCAGGAAGGCGGGCACATCGTCATCGAGCTCGCCGACGACGGACGCGGGCTCGACATCGATCGGCTCAAGGCGAAGGCGGTCGAAGCCGGCTTGGTCCGCAAGTCGGACGCCGCCGAGATGTCGAACGCCCAGGCGGCGAAGCTCATCTTCCACGCCGGCCTGTCGACGGCGGCGGCGGTCACCTCGGTGTCGGGACGCGGCGTGGGAATGGACGTCGTCAAGGCCAACATCGAGAAGATCGGCGGCACGATCGAGGTCGACTCGACGCCGGGCCGGGGCACGCGCTTCACGATGCGCGTTCCGCTCACGCTCGCGATCGTGCCCGCGCTGATCGTCGCGGCGGGCGGTGAGCGCTTCGCCGTCCCGCAGATCGCCGTGCGCGAGCTCGTGGGCACCGGGGCCGACGGCGAGAACCGCATCGAGCGGGTCCACGACGCGAGCGTGCTGCGCCTGCGCGATCGGCTGCTGCCGCTCGTGAGCCTGCCCGATCTCCTGGGTCTTCCCGACGCGGCGGCGGAGGACCGTTTCGTCGTGGTGGCGCAGGCCGGCAGCTTCACGTTCGGGATCGTGGTCGACGACGTGTTCGACACCGAGGAGATCGTCGTGAAGCCGGTCGCGCCGCTGCTCGCGGGGCTGCCCTATTACTCGGGCAACGCGATCCTGGGCGACGGTCGCGTCATCATGATCCTCGACGTCAACGGGGTTGCCGCGGTCGGGTGCGGCACGGCGCGCGAGCGCGAGGCCGGCGACGACTTCGTCGAGGCCGCGGACGACGACGGCGCGGCGGACCGGGACTCGATGCTCGTCTTCCGCGCGGGATCGGCGCACCCGAAGGCGGTGCCGCTGTCGCTCGTCGCCCGGCTCGAGGACATCGACGTGTCGACGTTCGAATGGGCCGAGGACCGGCCGGTGGTCCAGTACCGCGGCGACGTCATGCCTGTGCTGACCGTCGACGGGTCGGGTTCGCTCCGCACCGCCGGGCGCCAGCCGGTGCTGGTGTTCAACGACGGCGGCCGTTCCGTCGGCCTCGCGGTCGACGAGGTGGTCGACATCGTCGAAGACTCGGTCGACATCCGCCTTTCGGGCGAGGTCGGCGGGCGCCTCGGCACCGCGGTGATCGGCGGCAAGGTCACCGAGATCCTCGATGTCGGCCATTATCTCACCCAGGGCTTGCGCCAAGCGGTGCGCCCGACGACCGCGCGGCCGTCGGCGACGCGCACCGCCTCGATCCTCGTGATCGACGACAGCGCCTTCTTCCGCAACATGCTCCGGCCGCTGCTCGGCGCCGCCGGCTATGAGGTCACGACCGCCGCGAGCGGCGAGGAGGCGCTGCGGCTGCGCGAGGCCGGACGGCGCTTCGACCTCATCCTATCCGACGTCGAGATGCCCGGCCTGTCGGGCGTCGACCTCGCGCGCGCGGTCAAGGTCGGCGGCGACTGGGCGGAGACGCCGATGATCGCGCTGTCGTCTCTCGCCAGCGACGCCGCGCAAGCGCGTGGGCTGGAGGCGGGCTTCGACGAATATGTCGCGAAGTTCGACCGCGTGTCGCTGCTCTCCCTCCTCGAACAGCAGCTCTCCAAGGTGGCGGCATGACCGACGTTCCTTCCATCGGCGGCGACTTCGTGACGGTGCGGATCGCCGGCCAATTGCTCGGCATCCCCGTGCTCCGCGTCCACGATGTGCTGAAGCTCGGCGCGCTCACCCGCGTGCCGCGGGCGCCCGCGATGATCGCCGGCGTGATGAACCTTCGAGGGCGGATCGTGACCGCGATCGATCTGCGCGAGCGGCTCGGGCTCGCGCCGTCGCCCGCCGACGCCAGACGGTGGTGCGTCGTCGTCGAGCAGCAGGCGCAGCCCTACGCGCTGATCGTCGAGTTCGTCGGCGACGTCGTCCCGGTCGGGGCGGATCGTCACGAGCCCAATCCCTCGACGCTGTCGCCGCGCTGGCGCGCGGTGTCCGACGGGATCTTCCGCCTCGACGGCGAGCTCATGGTGGTCCTCGACGTCGCGGCGTTGCTCGACGCCGAGCTCGCGCAGGCGGCCTAGGTTTACCTGTCTTAAAGCATTGGTCGGCAGGTTGGGCGGCAAGCGCGCGGGGCGCGAAAGGGGTGTAACGATGAAATCCTGTCTGATCGTCGACGACTCGAAGGTGATCCGCAAGGTTGCGCGGCGCATCCTCGAGGACATGCAGTTCCGGATCGAGGAGGCCGAGGACGGCAAGATGGCGCTCGAGGCGTGCCAGCGCTCGACGCCCGACGTGGTGCTGCTCGACTGGAACATGCCGGTGATGAACGGCATGGATTTCCTCGATGCGCTCCGCGACGAGCCGCTCGCGAAGCGTCCGGTGGTGGTCTTCTGCACCACCGAGAACGACATGGCGCACATCCGCGCCGCCATCGACGCGGGCGCCGACGAATACATCATGAAGCCGTTCGACCGCGAGATCATCGAGGCCAAGTTCGCGCAGGTCGGCCTCGTCTGACGTCGGGCCCTAACGGGCCGCTCCGGTCGGGGAAGAAACATGTCCGCCGCACGGTCGGTGAGCTTGCAAGGATCGGACGATCGCTCGCCGGACGCGGTGCGCGTCATGCTTGTCGACGACTCGAGCGTCAGCCGGGCCCTGATGACGCGCTGGATCGAGGACGGCGGCGAGGCGCGCGTGGTCGCCACCGCCGCGAACGGCCGCAGCGCCGTCGCCGCGCTGGCCCAGACCCGAGTCGACGTCGTGGTCCTCGATATCGAGATGCCGGAGCTCGACGGCTTGGCCGCGCTCCCGCGAATCCTCGAAGCCCAACCGGGCGTCCAGGTGCTCATGGCCTCGAGCCTGTCGCACCGCGGCGCGAACGCCACGCTCGAGGCGCTGCGTCTCGGCGCCGCCGACGCGATCGGCAAGCCGCGCGCCGGCTGGGCGGTCGGCGGCGCCGCCGACTTCGCCGCCGAGCTCGTCGCGAAGGTCGCGGCGCTCGGCGGGGTCGCCCGCCGCCACCGCGGGCGCGAAGCCCCCCCGGCGCCGGTCGAGATGGCCCCCGCGCCGCCGGAACCCGCCTATCCGCGTGCCGCGGCGGCCGAGCGGCGGCCGAAGGCGATCGTGATCGGCGCGTCGACGGGCGGTCCTAACGCTTTGTTTCGCCTCGTCGACCTGCTGCCGGCGGACATGACGGTCCCGCTGTTCGTCACCCAGCACATGCCGCCGACCTTCACGACGATCCTCGCCGATCATCTGACCCGACACACGCGCAAACCGACCACCGAGGCCGAGGACGGCATGCCGGTCGAGCCCGGTCGCATCTACATCGCGCCCGGCGGCCGCCACATGAGTGTCGCGGGCAAACCCGACCGCGCGAAGATCGTGGTTAGCGAGGGGGCGCCCGAGAATTTCTGCCGGCCCTCGGTCAATCCGCTGATGCGTTCGGCGGCACGCGTCTACGGCGCGTCGGCCTTGGGCGTCATGCTGACCGGCATGGGCAACGACGGCCTCGACGGCGCGCGCGAGCTCGTCCGCGTCGGCGGGACGCTCATCGCGCAGGACCGGGCGACGTCGGTCGTCTGGGGCATGCCCGGCGCGGTGGTGCGCGACGGGCTCGCCGCCGAGGTGCTGCCGCTCGACGGCATCGCGGGCGCGATCGCCCGGCGTCTCGAGCTCGCGCGGTGATTGTCGCGGAAGGGAGCTTCGGCCTGTTCGCCGAGCTGCTGCGCAGCCGCACCGGCATCGGCCTCGCGCGCGAGAAGTCCTATCTCCTCGAAAGCCGTCTGGCGCCGGTTGCCCGGCGCGCGGGTTTCGCGAGCATCGACGAGCTCGCGGCCGCGCTGATCGGACGGCCCGACGACGGCCTCGCGACCGAAGTGGTCGAGGCGATGCTCAACAACGAGACCTTCTTCTTCCGCGACGCGGTGCCGTTCGATCTGCTGAAGAACGTCGTCCTGCCGGCGCTCCGCTCGGCGCGCGCCGCGACGCGCCGCATCCGCATCTGGTGCGCCGCCGCTTCGACGGGGCAGGAGCCCTATTCGATCGCGATGATGCTCGCCGCCGACGAGGCGGCGTGGGCGGGGTGGAACGTGGAGATCCTCGCCACCGACGTGTCTCGCCGCGCGCTGGCGCGCGCAGAGGCCGGCCTCTACACGCAGTTCGAGGTGCAGCGGGGCCTGCCGATCCAGCTGCTGATCAAGCATTTCGAGCAGGAGGGCGACCAGTGGCGGCTGAACCCGGCGGTCCGCCGCCGAGTTCGCTTCCGCCAGGTCAACCTATGCCACGGGTTCGCGCAGCTCGGCAGCTTCGACGTGGTCCTGTGCCGCAACGTCCTGATGTACCTCGGTCCGGCCTCGAAAACCGACATCCTCTCGCGCATCCGGCGCGTCATGCCCGATGACGGCTACCTGCTGCTGGGCGCGGCCGAAACGGTCCTCGGCCTGTCGGTCGACTTCCGGCCCGACTGGGTCAACCGCGGGCTCTATCGCGTGGGCGAGGGCGCGACCCGCGTCGCCGCGGCGGGCTGAGCTACCACGGCAACTCCTTGCCGGTGTGGTCGATGAACACGCCGGTGCGGTCGAGGCCGGCGACGACCCGGCGCATCCCCGCCACCGACCGCTCGGGATCGAGCGGCGCCTGCGCCCCGCCCATTTCCGTCTTCACCCAGCCCGGGTGAAGCACCGCGACGGCGATGTCGCGGGGCTTCAACTCGAGGGCGAGGCACGACATGCCCATGTTGAGCGCCGCCTTCGACATCCGGTAGCTCCACGCTCCGCCGCCGTTGTCGGCGATCGAGCCCATCGACGAGCTGAGCGCCACCAGCTTGCCGCCCTGCCGCACCTTGGTTCCCACCGTCCGCGCGGCGAGCAACGGACCGAGGGCGTTGACCGTCATGGCGCGCGTCCAGCCCGCCGGATCGATGTCCGCGACGCGCCGTTCCCACGAGCCGACGCCGGCGTTGACGATCAGCACGTCGAGCGATCCGGCGATCGCTTCGGCCATCGAAGCGAGCGAGGCTTCGTCGGTCACGTCCGCGCGGTGCGCCGTCGCCCCGAGACCGCGCAGCCGCCCGAGACCCTCGTCGTCGCGCGCCGACGCGTGCACGGTCCAACCGTCTTCGACGTATTGGCGCGCGAACTCGAGCCCGATCCCGCGGCTGGCTCCGACGACGGCGACACTCGGCACGGCGATCCTCCCTTGAAACAGGCTGTGCGGCGCTACGAAATCGCCTATTCACCCCGTCCGACAAGGACAAGGCACGATGTCGATCTGGCACATGCTCCTGACCGGCGCGACCGGCGCTGCGATCGGCGGCCCGCTGGGCGCGCTGGTGCGCAAGGTCGTGCAGCGCCCGACGCCCGAGGCGCGGCGAGAGCGGGGTACGCGGCGGCGTCAGGTGGCCTTCACGATCGCCGCCATCGCGCTCGCGGCCAAGATGGCGCGCGCGGACGGCTACGCGTCCGCCGACGAATTCGCGACGTTCCAGCGCCTGTTCCACGTGCCCGAGGCGGAACGCGGGAACGCCGAGCGCTTCTACCGGATGGCGCAGGGCTCCACCGCCGGTTTCGAGGCCTATGCGGGCCAAGCGGCCGCGCTCCTCGGCGAGCGCTCTCCCGTGCTGGAAGATCTGCTCGAGGCGCTGCTCCTCATCGCGGCGACCGACGGCGTGCATCCGGACGAGATCGTCTATCTCGATCAGGTCGCGGCGCGGTTCGGCTTCTCGGCGGCCGACTACGCGCGCATCAAGGCGCGCCACATCGCGCCCCCGCCCGACGACCCGTACGTGATGCTAGGCCTCGCCCCCGGCGCCTCGCCCGATGAGGTGCGCACGGCCTACCGGACGCTGGTCAAGGCCTATCATCCCGATCGGCACATGGCCGACGGCACGCCGCCCGAATTCATCCGTGTCGCCGAAGACCGGATGGCGGCCATCAACGCCGCCTACGCGAAGATCATGAAGAAGGCGACCTGATGCGGCCGGCGCATCTGGCGTTCATCGCGCTCATCGACCTGATCTGGGCGTTCAACATTGTCGCGATCAAGTATGCGGTCGAGGTCGTGGAGCCGCTGACGGCGGTCTTCCTGCGCTACGTCATCGTGTTCATGGTGTGCCTGCCCTGGCTGCAGTGGCTGCCCGGGCGGATGGGGACCATCCTCGTGACCGGCATCTTCGGCGGGGCGCTGTTCTTCGGGCTGGGGAGCGTCAGCTTCGCGGTCGCCGACAATGTCTCCGCGCTCGCGATCGCCGGGCAGCTCGGCGTGCCCTTCAGCCTCGTCCTCGCGGTGATCTTCTTCAAGGAGCGCATCCGCTGGCCGCGCATGCTCGGCGTCGGGCTCGCCTTCGCGGGCGTCGTCGTCCTGGGCTTCGATCCGGCGATCGTCCACGAGCGGCTGGGCCTCGCCCTCACCGTCGTCGCGTCCTTCCTGTGGGCGGTGAGCTCGCTCCTGATGCGCAAGCTGAAGGGGGTTTCGCCGCTCACCATCCACGCTTGGCTCGCGCTCGTCAGCCTGCCGGTCCTCGCGGCCGGCTCGCTCGTCTTCGAACCCGGCGAGCTGGCGCGCGCCGGCCAGCTGCCCGTGTCGACCGTGGGCTGGCTCGCCTATTCGGCGATCGGCGCTTCGGTGGTCGGCCACGCCGGCATGTCCTATCTGCTGCAGCGCTATCCGGTCACGGTCATCTCGCCGCTGACGCTTCCGACGCCGTTGATATCGGTGGGTTTCGGCGTCATCGTGCTGGGCACGCCGCTCACGCCGCAGATGATCCTCGGCGGCGCGGTGGCGCTGGTCGGCGTGGCGATCATCACGTTCCGCACGGCGCAGGCGCGCGTACGCGAGGAGGGGGCATGATCGACTGTCCGTCGCCCAACCACGACGACCGGAACGGCACGCGCGTGTCGATGGTGGTGCTGCACTACACCGGCATGGAGAGCGCCGAGGCCGCGCTCAAGCGCCTCACGGACGCACAGGCCAAGGTGTCGTCGCACTACCTGGTGGCCGAGGACGGCACAGTGATGCGCCTCGTCGACGAGAGCCGCCGCGCCTGGCACGCGGGCAAGTCCTACTGGCGCGGCGTCACCGACGTGAACGCCGCCAGCGTCGGCATCGAGATCGTCAACCCCGGCCACGAGTTCGGCTATGTCCCCTTCTCGGGGCCGCAGATGGGCGCGGTGCTGCGCCTCACCGCCGAGATCGTCCGGCGCCACGGCATCAAGCCGGCGATGGTGGTCGGCCACTCGGACATCGCGCCGACGCGCAAACAGGACCCGGGCGAGCTGTTCGACTGGGCGCTCCTCGCGAGGAACGGCCTGGCCTACGGTCCCGTGAAGCCGATCGCGGATCCGCTCTGGACCGACGGCGGCACGCTGCAGGCGCTCAACCGCTTCGGCTACGATGTGACCGACGGCCCGGCCGCCGTCCGCGCCTTTCAGCGGCGCTTCCGACCCGGCCGCATCGACGGCGTGATCGACGGGGAGACGCGGGCGATCCTCCTGACCCTTCTCATCAACGAGGAGCACGCGGCCAGGGACGCCGGAGGCTGAGGCGAAAGCAAGAGGGTCGCATCGACGCGTCCGAGCGGCTATATCGTGCCGCGGGCCAGAGGATCGGACGGCCGCCGCGCCAAGTCCCGAAAGGGCGGCGGGGAGGAAAGTCCGGGCTCCACGGATCGACGGTGCCGGGTAACGCCCGGCGGGGGCGACCCCAGGGAAAGTGCCACAGAGAGCAGACCGCCTTTCGTCCGGTTCGCCGGACGCGGGAAGGCAAGGGTGAAAGGGTGCGGTAAGAGCGCACCGCGCGACCGGCAACGGGAGCGGCACGGCAAACCCCACCGGGAGCAAGACCGAATAGGGGCGGCGCATGGGCCCGATCCGGCCCGTCGCCCGGGTTGGTTGCTTGAGGCGGCTGGCGACAGCCGTCCTAGAGGAATGGCCGTCCAGGCGCTCGCGCGCCGGACAGAACCCGGCTTACAGATCCTCTGGCCCGTTCAACTCAGGAGCAGCTCCCTCCGCCCAGCACGCAGAAGCGCGCGCAGTCGGGGTGGTTGAGCGGGACCTCGCGCGCGGCGTCGCGGAGCGTCGGACCGAGGTCGAAGCGCGCGTCGTAGGGCAGAAGCGTGCAGGCCACGACCGAGGGACGCGCCTCGCCCTTGCGCCGCACCACCATGCGCGACCGCGCGCACATCAGGCTTTCGGGCCGCTTGCCGAGGATGCCCCAGCAGGCGGTCGTGATCTCGGGAACGTCGCGTCCGTCCATCTCCGGAAACAGCACGAGCCGCTTGGGGTCGCCGGCGTCGACCGCGATGCGGTTTTCGGCGAACAGCGCCGCGTAGCCGGCGCGGAGCGCGGCCTCGTCGTCCCCCCAGCGCGTGCGGCCCGCCACGGCGAGGTCGAAGCCGTTGGCCGACAGCCAGCGCAGCCCGTCGAGCATCGGGGCCCAGGAGCGGGGGCCGCGCTCCTCCTCGTGCAGCGCCGGCCTGTGGTGATCGATCGAGACGCGCAGCGACAGCTTGCCCGGATGCGCGCGATGCAGCGCGAGCAGCGGCTCGCGCTTGTGACGGAGCGGGGTCATCGCGTTGGTGAGGACGAGCGCGCGAAGTCCGGCGTCGAGGACGTCGGTGAGGATGCCGATGATGTCCGGGTTCATGAACGGCTCGCCGCCGGTCAGCCCGATTTCCGTCGTCGGCAGGCGATCGCGCGCGATCTCGTCGAGGTACGCTCGCGCGTCGGCGCGCGTCAGATAGGCGAGCCGGTCGTTGGTCGGCGAGCTTTCGATGTAGCAGTGGCCGCAGGCGAGATTGCACAGCGTCCCGGTGTTCAGCCACAGCGTTTCCAGGCCGACGAAGGGTGCCTGCGCTCGCGGCTCGCCCTTGGCGGTGACCCGCGGGTCGGCGAACGGCGCCGGGGTCAGCATCCCGACCGCCGATCGCCGCTGCTGCGGGGCCTTTGCCTGGGAGAGGTCGCCTTCACCGAACGAAAAGCCTTCCACCGAAACGATCCCGGCTATACTGCCCTGTGCTCGGGAGCCGTTCCAGCGAAACCGGAGAAACCATGACCGCGACCCGCCCCCGCCGCTCGGCGCTGTACATGCCCGCCTCGAACCCGCGCGCGCTCGAGAAGGCGCGGACGCTCGACTGCGACGTGGTGATCCTCGACCTCGAGGACGCGGTCGCGCCCGACGCGAAGGAGGCCGCGCGCGCCGCGGTCGTCCAGGCGCTCCGGACCGGGGGGTTCGGCCACCGCGAGGTGACGGTGCGGGTGAACGGCTTCGGGACGCCGTGGATGGCCGACGACTTCCGGACGGTCTCCGCGGCCGGCCCGGCCGCGATCGTCGTGCCGAAGGTCGACGGCGCGGAGCAGGCGGCCGAGGCCGTGCGGCTCGGGGGCGGGCTGCCGATCTGGGCGATGATCGAGTCGCCCCGGGCGGTGCTCGACGCCGACAAGATCGCGTCCGTCGACGGCGTCGCGGCGCTCGTCGCCGGCATGGCCGACTTCGCGAAGGATCTCGGCGCCAGGCCCGGCGCCGAGCGGCTCGAGCTGATGTACGCGCTGCAGCGCATGCTCATCGCGGCTCGCGCGGCCGGGATCGTCGCGCTCGACGGCGTCCACGCGGACATTCACGACCTCGAGGGATTGGAAACCGCCTGCCGACAGGGCGCGGCGATGGGCTTCGACGGCAAGACGGTCGTCCACCCCAACCAGATCGAGCCCGCCAACCGCGCGTTCTCGCCCGACCCGGCCGCGATCGAGGAGGCGAGGGGACTGATCGCCGCGCACGATGCCGCTCGCGCCGAGGGCAAGGGCGTGACGACCTACAAGGGGCGAATGGTGGAAGTGCTCCACGTCGAGACCGCCCGCCGCCTCCTCGCCTTCGCCGACGCGATCGTGAAGCGTTGAAGGCAGGGTAAGGTCCCCGGGGTCGGCGCCGCCCGGATAGGGCGCGATCGCCGCCGGAGCATGGGTCCTGCCCCGTCGCTACAGCGAGGGCGTCGGGCCGGTCGAACCGAGCTGCTGCTGGAACTGCGACATGAGCTCCCGCTTGCGCTGGAGGAAGCGCTGGCTGAGCTGCGCGAGGTCGAGGCCGGAGTCACGCGCTTCCTGGAACAGCTCGGTTTCTTCCTCGCGCACGTGGTGCTGGATCTCCTTCTGGAGCATCTTCACCTTCATGTCGAAGGTGAGGTCCTCGGGCGAGCCCGCGAGGATGCCTTCGAGCGTCTGCTTCGCCGCGGCGTGCTCACTGTAGGCTTCCTCGACCGCCGCCTCGTCGCTGCCGGCGTCGCGGAGCGCCGGATAGAAGATCTCTTCCTCGGCCTGGGCGTGCGGCATCAGCTCGAGGTAAATCTGTTGCACGATGCGGAGCTTCTCGGCGTTGTCGTCGGTGTCCGCGTAGCGGCCGAACAGCTCGTCGACCTTCAAATGGTCCTGGCGCAGGATCTCGAGTAGGTCCTGGCCGGCGCTCGTCATCGGATTGGTCGCCATCGCTCTCTCCGCTGCTTTAGGGGATATGAGCGATCAACCCGACGGCGCGACTCCGGGTTCCTGTTGCGAGTCGCTATTCCTCTTCCATCTCGCCCTTCGTCGCGAGCTCGCGCAAAAGCTCGTCCTGCTTGGCCTGCATGCGCTCGCCGATCGCCTCGAGGTCGAGACCTGCGTCCTTCGCCTCCTCGAACATCTCGGTCTCCTCTTCCTCGATGTGGTGGCGGAGCTGCTCGCCCAGCACATGGACCTTGGCGTCGTAGAGCTCCTCGGATCCGTCCATCTCCTCGAGCTCCCGGATGATCGTCTCGGCCGTTTGGTGCTCGACGATCGCTTCCTCGATCTCGTCCTTGTCCACCTTGCTGCCGATCGCGGGATAGAGGACGTCCTCCTCGACCCGCGAGTGGACCGTGATTCGCAGGCAGAGCTCCTGCGCGATCTCGATCTTGCGCTTGCCGGACGCCTTCTCGAACTCGTCGAATAGGCGGTCGAACACGCGGTGATCCTGCTTCAGCATCGCGATCGCGCGAGGCTCGTCGGCGGACACGGGGGTGGCGAGCACGCTGGCCATCGAAAACTCCTTCAGGCGGTCGCGCGACTCAACGGCACCCGCGCGGGCCGGTTCCGCCCAACCGTGCGGCCCCAGCGACGAGTCTCCGAAATTTAACGCCGGATGAACGGGCCGCTACGGAACCGGAAGAAAGCTTAAGCTGTTTAGCAGCTTGGCCGACACGAAGGCCCTGTAGCCGCGTGCCTTTCGCGACAACTACCGAATCGAACGACGGAGCCACGATGACGCCGCCGCCTACGACTGCGACGACCGACAAGAACAAACGGCCAACGCTGATGGTGCTCTCGCACCTTCGTTGGGATTTCGTCTTCCAGCGCCCTCAGCATCTGCTGAGCCGCGCGGCGCGGGACTTCGACGTGGTCTTCGTCGAGGAGCCGATCTTCGGCGACGAGGCGGTTCCGCGGCTCGAGATCGGCGACCGGCCCCAGGGCGTGCGCGTGGCGCAGCCCATGCTCCCGCACGGTACGCCTGAAGAAGCGGCGATCGAGGCGCAGCGGGCGATCGTCGACGAGCTCGCCGCCCAGGCGGGCGCGCCGCTGATCCTCTGGTACTACACGCCGATGGCGCTGCCGTTCAGCCGGCATCTCGCCGCCGACCTCGTCGTCTTCGACAAGATGGACGAGCTCTCCGCGTTCAAGCACGCGCCGCCGATCCTCCTCCAGCTTGAGCAGGAACTGCTCGACCGCGCCGACGTCGTCTTCACCGGCGGCGCCTCGATGCATCGCGCGGCCGAGCACCGCCATCCGAACATCCACTGCTTCCCGTCGTCGATCGAAACCCGGCACTTCGCCGCGGCGCGCGATCGCTCGCTGCCCGACCCGCAGGACCAGGCCTCGGCCGCGCGTCCGCGCCTCGGCTTCTTCGGGGTGATCGACGAGCGCTTCGACATCGACCTGCTCGGTCAGGTCGCCGATCTGAGGCCCGACTGGCAGTTCGTGATGATCGGCCCGGTGGTGAAGATCGATCCGGCCGTGCTGCCGCAGCGCGCCAACATCCACTGGCTCGGCGGCAAGAAGTACGACGAGCTGCCGCAGTATCTCGCCAACTGGGACATCGGCTTCATGCCGTTCGCGATCAACGACGCGACCAAGTTCATCTCGCCCACCAAGACGCCCGAGTTCCTGGCGGCGGGCCTGCCCGTGGTCTCGACGCCGATCACGGACGTGGTCACGCCCTACGGCGACGAGGGGCTCGTCGAGATCGCGTCGACGGCCGAAGAGACGGTGGCCGCCGTCGAGCGCCTCTTCGCGCTCGACCGCGCGCCGTGGCTCGCGCGCGTCGACGCCAAGCTCGCGCAGGGTTCGTGGGACAAGACCTGGGAAGCGATGCGCATCCAGATCGATCGGAAGACTCCGACAACAGTGAAGCCGGCACGGCCGAAGCTGTCCATTCGGGTTGCAGAAACGGAGGAAGTTCGTGTTTGATTGGCTCATCGTAGGTGCCGGGTTCGCCGGCTCGACCCTGGCCGAGCGCATCGCGACGCAGCGCGGCGAGCGGGTCCTTCTGATCGACCGTCGCAACCACATCGGCGGCAACGCCTATGACCGGTACGACGACCAGGGCCTCCTGATCCACCAGTACGGTCCGCACATCTTCCACACCAACAGCGAGATGATCTTCAAGCATCTCTCGCAGTTCACGGAGTGGCGGCCCTACGAGCACCGCGTGCTGGCGAACGTCGACGGCATGCTCGTGCCGATCCCGATCAACCTCGACACCGTCAACAAGCTCTACGGCCTCGACCTCAAGAGCGAGGAGCTCGAGGACTGGTTCGCCAGCCGCGCGGAGAAGGTCGAGGAGATCAAGACCTCCGAAGACGTCGTGGTCTCGGTGGTCGGGCGCGAGCTCTACGAGAAGTTCTTCCAGGGCTACACGCGCAAGCAGTGGGGCATGGATCCGTCGGAGCTCGACAAATCCGTGACGGCGCGCGTCCCGACGCGCACGAACCGCGACGATCGCTACTTCACCGACGAATATCAGTTCATGCCGAAGCACGGCTTCACCCGCATGTTCGAGAAGATGGTCAACCATCCGAACATCAAGGTGATGACGCAGACCGACTTCCGCGAGATCCGCGATCAGATCCAGTACAAGCGGCTGATCTACACCGGCCCGATCGACGAGTATTTCGACTTCCGCTACGGCAAGCTGCCGTACCGGTCGCTCCAGTTCCGTCACGAGGTCGTGGACACCGAGTGGCACCAGTCGGTCGGCGTGATCAACTACCCGCAGACCGAGGACTACACGCGCGTCACCGAGTACAAGCACCTGACCGGACAGGTGCATCCGAAGACGGCGCTCACCTACGAATATCCCTCGGCGGTCGGCGATCCTTACTACCCGATCCCCAAGGCGGAGAACGCCGAGCTCTACAAGAAGTACGAGCGGCTGGCGATGAACACGCCGAACGTCTGGTTCGTCGGGCGCCTCGCCACCTACCGCTACTACAACATGGATCAGGTGACCGGGCAGGCGCTCGCCACCTTCCGGCGCGTCCAGGAAGCGCTCCCGGTGGGCGACGACAAGATCGTCGAGACGCCGAAGGTGCGCATCGTCGCCGCGGAGTAACGATCGGAGGAGGCGCGCATGGCCGCTGCAAACGGGCCGCGATCACAACTCGAGCTGTGGGGCGGGGTCGAATGCACGGTGGTGCGCGTCGGCGACGAGTTCCGTAACCAGGTCGTCGAGACCGGGCACCACGCCCGGCTCGACGACCTCGACGCCTTCGCCGAGCTCGGCATAAAGGCGATCCGCTACCCGATCGTCTGGGAGACAGTCGCGCCGGAGCGCCCGGACGCGCTCGACTTTGCCTGGCACGACGAGCGGCTCGCCCGGTTGCGCGAGCTCGGCGTCCGGGTGATCGGGGGGCTCGTCCACCACGGTTCGGGGCCGCGCTACACCAGCTTGGTCGACGCGAACTTCCCGCGCTTGCTCGGCGAGTATGCGGCGCGCATCGCCGAACGTTATCCTTGGATCGAGTGGTGGACGCCGGTCAACGAGCCGCTCACCACCGCGCGCTTCGCCTGCCTCTACGGCCACTGGTACCCGCACGCCGCCGACTTCGCTTCGATGGCGCGCGCACTGGTCGGCGAGTGCCTCGGCACGCTCCGCGCGATGGAGGCGATCCGCGGCGTCAATCCGGAGGCGAAGCTCCTTCAGACAGAGGATCTCGGCAAGACCTTCTCGACTCCGAAGCTCGCCTACCAGGCGCGCCACGAGAACGAGCGGCGATGGCTCAGCCTCGACCTGCTGACCGGGCGCGTCCGCCCCGGCACCAAGTGGCACGCCAAGCTCGTCCGCGCCGGCATCGGGGAAGAAGAACTCGCCGAGTTCCTGGACGGCCGGGCGGCGCCCGACCTTATCGGCATCAACCACTATCTCACGAGCGAGCGTTACCTCGACGAGCGGATCGAGCTCTATCCGAAGCAGCCGGTGGGCGGGAACGGCCGCCATCGCTACCTCGACCTCGAAGCGATCCGCATGCCTCACCTCGTCGGACAGACCGGCCCGGCCGAACGGCTGCGCGAGGCCTGGGCACGCTACGGCCTGCCGATGGCGATCTCCGAGGTCCACCACGGCTGCTCGCGCGACGAGCAGGTCCGCTGGTTCGTCGACGTGTGGCAGGCGGCCGAGCAGGTGCGGTCGGAGGGCGTCGACCTGCGCGCCGTGACGCTCTGGTCGATGCTGGGAGCCGTGGACTGGCGGTCGCTCATCACGCGCCGCGACGGCGTCTACGACGTTGGCGCCTTCGACGTCCGCGGGCCGAAGCCGCGCCCCACGCTCATCGCGGAGGCAGCGAAGGCGATGGGGCAGGGCGGGCGCTTCGACCATCCGATCCTGGATGTGCCGGGCTGGTGGCGGCGTCCTCAGCGCTTCTACGTCTCGCCCGACGCGCCGCACGACATGACCGGCGGTCGTCCGATCCTCATCACCGGCGCCACCGGCACGCTCGGTCGCGCCTTCGCGCGCCTGTGCGAGCACCGAGGCCTCGCCTACGTCCTCACCGAGCGGGCGGACCTCGACATCACCGACCCGAACTCGATCGAGCGCGCGCTCGACCGCTTCCAGCCCTGGGCGGTGGTGAACACCGCCGGCTTCGTGCGCGTCGCCGACGCCGAACAAGACCCCGAGGCCTGCTTCCAGATCAACACCACGGGTCCCGAGCTCCTCGCGCAGGCATGCGCCAAGCGCGGCTTGCCGTTCGTGACCTACTCCTCGGACCTCGTTTTCGACGGGCAGCTGGGGCGCGCCTATCTCGAGACCGACCCGGCAGCGCCGACCTGCGTCTACGGCGAGAGCAAGGCGAAGGCCGAGCAGCGCGTCCTCAAGATCTGGCCGGAAACGCTGGTGGTCCGGACCAGCGCCTTCTTCGGCCCCTGGGACCGTTACAACTTCGTGTGGAACACGCTGCGGGCGCTCAACCGCGGCGAGGAGGTGGTGGCGAGCGACGTGTCGGTCGTGTCGCCCACCTTCGTGCCCGATCTCGTGCACGGCACCCTCGACCTGCTGCTCGACGGCGAACTCGGCATCTGGCACCTCGCGAACGAAGGCGAGGTGAGCTGGCACGGGTTCGCGCGCTGGGTGGCCGAGGGCGCGAGGCTCGACACCGCGCTCATCCGCACGCCCGAGCGCGCGGCACCCGCCAACACGGCGCTTTCGAGCGAACGCGGGCTGATCCTTCGCCCGCTCGAACGGGCGATCGGCGACTTCTTCGACCTGAGCACGATCGACTGGCGGGAAGCCGCCTAGGACGTGCGACTAGCCGCAACTTCCTGCGCTTATCGCGGTGGACCGCGAAACCGACCTCCCGCTGCTTCGTTCAATCGCTGTTGGGTGGCGTTGGTACGAGGCGCGGCGTGGATGTTTCCGTAGGCGTAAGGCAGTTCCTGTCGCGTGGTCTGATTCTGCTCCTCGCGCTGGCGGCGCTGGCGATGACCGCGACGGCGGTGCTCTTCGCATCGTGGATGGCCGACCGCGCGCGGCTGCGGACCACGGCGCAGACGATCGCCTCGCGCAGCACCGGGCCCCAGGACCTCCTCGCCGACATGACGGCCTGGGTGTACGCCAACCAGGGCTTCGCCAAGAACCGCAACTACTTCATCTGGAAGGCGCTCGACGCGACACCGATCCACGTGCTCGAGAGCGGCGGCGACTGCGAGGACAAGTCGAAGCTGCTCGCGACCATGCTGCGCGAGGTCGGCGTGTCCTCGACGCTCGCCATGCTCTACGACTGCCGCGGGGACTGCAGACCGGTCCACACCGTCGTTCTCGCCGAGACCGACAACGGCTGGACGCCGCTCGACGCGGTGTACAACATCACCTTCCCGGGCCCCGAGGGACGGCTTCTCCCGGTCGAGGCGCTTCGCGCTGACCCCTCGATCCTGAACGCGCGCCTGGATCAGCTCATGCGGCTGCGCGGCAGCGAAGACAAGATCGCGCGCTACAAGCGAAAGCTCGAGACCTACAGCGACGTCACGACCGTCAACTGGAACAAGAACGGCGCGACCAAAGCCGTCGCTTCGCTGATCGAGGCCAACGGCGGCGAACCCGAGCTGACGCCGCGACCGCTGTTCCTCGACGATCCGAAGCAGTTCTTCGTCGTCGCGGGTCTGTGCCTCGTGATCGGCTTCGCTTTCCTGGCGATGCTCTTCTCGCTCCTCGTCGACCGCGGTTCCCGTTCGGTCGCGGCCCGACGCGGTCCGGCGCCGGCTCACGTTTGGGCCGCCCGTCCGCTGCGTCGATGACGGAATAGGGCGTCCGGATGCCCCCCGGACCGGACGCCCTCGCGATCGGCCGAGATCGGCCCCGCTAACTGATGAGCCCGTCGACCGATCCGCGCCCGGAAAGCGGCGAGACGGGCCCGGTGAAGCCGTTGCCCGACAGCGTCACCGACGACGACATGCGGTTGCTGACGAAGTAGCTGCGCGACGTCCGGAGGTTGGTGAACTTGTTGTTGCGGATGACCACCGGCCCGGTCGGGTTGACGTAGGACGAGCCCTTGTACTGCTCGAACCCGATGGCGATCGAGCAGCAGCCGTTGCTCGAGTAGGGCCCTTTGACGAGGCTGTTGTTCTCGATCGTCGCCGCGCCGCCCTCGGGCAGCTCGATCTGGTAGCTCGCCGCGCCGCTCATGCTCGTGTCGACGAAGCTGCTGCCCGTGACGACGTTGACGTCGGCGCGAGACTTCAGGTGGTGGCCGACCTTGGTGCCTTCGAAGCGCGTGTTGGTCACGACCAGCTTGTCGAGCGCGTTGGCGTAGAGGCCGTGGCTCTGCCCGTCGCCGGCGCCGTTGCCCTTGAACAGGCTGTTGCTGATCGTCACCGTGCCGCGCAGGCTACCGGGCGTGATCAGCATGCCGTTCTGGTTGCCGATGAACTCGCTGTTGCGGACGGTGAGGTTCTTGCTTTCGACGCGGATGCCGGCGCCGTTGCCGCTGGTCGACCGCGCGCTGGCGAAGCGGAAGCCGTCGATCGTGATGTTCGAGCCTTTGGTGACGAACAGCCCCTTGTCGAGCATCGTCGATCCGGTGATCACCGCGGAGCCCCGCGGGCTGCCGGCCGGCGTCCGCACCGTCAGGTTGCTGTCGGTGAACACGGCGCCCTTGTAGGTGCCGGGATACACGATGATGATGTCGTAAGGCGCGGCGGCCGAGGCCGCGGCCGAGATCGACGAATATTTCTTGCCGGTGCCGACCTCGAGAGTCGCGGCCTGCGAGATCGAACCGCCCGCGGCGACCGCCGCGAGAACCAACGCAACTTTGTACATGCAAGACCCCGCTCTGACGCTACCGAACTTCGCCGCCGGATCCCCCCGGAAGGATTTGCGGCGGACGCGGCGCCCTAAAGCGGAACCGGTCGGTGCGGGCAACAGGACGGGGCATAAGCAAAGACGAACCGAGCCGACGGCGGGGCGAACGGCCCCTGTCGGACCGGCGCAGGCCCGGTCGTTCCGGGCCCGCGCCGGTGTTCGAAAGGCGATCCGTTATTCGCCGCCTTTGTTGAAGCTGCGGACGTAGTCCTTGACCGCGATCATCTCCTGCTCCGTCAGCACGCCTTCCCACGGCGGCATCAACGGGCTCTGGCCCACGGCGGGGCCGCCGCCCTTGAGCACGGCGATGATCTCTTCGTCCGTCGCGTATTTGTGGAAGTTGGCGTCGGTGAAGCTCGGGATGTGAACGCCCAGTTCCTCGGCGTCCGGCCCGTTGCCCTCGCCGCTCGCGCCGTGGCAGCGCGCGCAGTTGACGTTGTAGAGCGAGCGGGCCTGGTCGAGCGGGATCGACGACGCGAGCACCGCCTTCCCGGCCGCCGTGCCTCCGGGGAGCGCCGCCGCCCGCCGCGCCGCTTCCTCGGCCTCGCGGGCCTGGCGAGCCGCGAGAGCTTCCTCGCTGTTGGCCCGCACGAGCCGGGCGACCATGCCGGTAGGGCGGTCGTTGTCGCCCATGATCGACACGAGCAGGTTGCCGTCCGGTGCCACGACGAGCGCCGTGAGTCCGCGTTGCGCGACGTCGCGGGCGCGGGCGACCACCTCCCACTTGTCCGCCCGCGCGGCGTCCGCGGGGATGGTCATGATCTCGCCCGAGTAGTTGTCGGCGAAGACGTATCTGCCGTTCAGTTCGCGCAGGCGCGTGCCGCGATAAACCGTCCCGCCGATGACGGAGCGCAGGAAGGCCGTGTGTTTGTAGGTGAGCACCGGCGGCTTCTCGGTGCCGACGATACGGGCCGGCTTGGGCTTCTCGCGCTGGACCTCGCGGCCTTCGATGTACGGGAACTGGTAGTTCCCGCCGCGCTCGATGCGGTTGACCTCTTCCCAGACCGTCGAGCCGACTTCGCCGGCCCAGATCGTGCCGTTCTGGGAATCGAAGCTGATGCGGAACGGGTTGCGCAGGCCAAACGCGTAGAACTCGCCGAGCGCATTCGCGTCGCCCGCGAACGGGTTGTCCACCGGGATGTAGTAGTTGGCGGTCTCGCCCCGCTCCGGCTGGCGCGCGATCGGGCGCGAGACGTCGCCGCCCTTTCGGTCGACGTCGATCCGCAGTATGCCGCCGGCGAGCGCGCAGTCGATCCGCTGGTGGCACTTCCGCATCGAGTTCTCGCCGAGCGCGAGGTAGAGGAAGCCGTCGGGACCGAACTCGACCGAGCCGCCGTTGTGATAGCCGTCGTTGTTGCGGCCCTGGGCGATCAGCGGCAGCGCGGTTGCCCGCACGGCGTCGGGCGCGCCGGCGTTGAGGTCGTAGCGGTTGAGGCGGTTGGTCTGGCCGTCCTCGCGGTACTCGGTGAAATAGACGTAGACGAAGCCGGCGTTGGGCGAGTCCGCGCGGCCGAACTCGGGGTGCAGGTCGAACCCGAGCGCGCCGTTCTCCATCTCGACGAAGCCGACCTTCTGCGTGATGTCGAGCAGCATGGTCGAGTTGGAACCGCTCGGATAGTCGGCGCGCCAGAGCTGCCCGCCGCGCGTCAGGACGTAGATCCGGTTCGGATCGCCCGGCGCGAACTGCATCATGATCGGGGTGGTGAATGTCGTGGTCCCGAGCGCGTTCACGAGCTCGAAGGGGTTGTCGTCGCTGACGTTCGCCGAAACGCGGATGTTGGTGACGAAATTGGCGAAGTCGCGGTTGGAGGTGAACATCTTCGCCACCACGAGCGGCGACATCGCGAACGCCACGACCACCCAGGCCCAGGGCGACCGAAGCAGGCCGAACAGGTTCGCGAAGAAGCCGCCCACGCGCGCGCCGCGCTTCCGCCACAGCCCCACGGCGACGAAGGTCGCGAGGAACAGCAGCAGCGCGATCAACGTGGATTGCAGCAGGAATTCGGGGCTGAACTTGATGGCGGTGAGGAAGAACAGATAGAGCGACGCCGCGACGATGCCGACGACAAGCGCGTAGACTTCCTTGGCCGCTCGTTGCGGTTCCGCGAAGACGCCCCAACCGTTGATGAAGCGGTTGGCCAGGAAGCTCAGCCCGGAACCGACGAGGAACGCGATCAGCGCGGTCCGGATGTCTTCGGCGAGGAAGTCGACTTCGGGCAGGCGCAGGAGCGCCCGCGGGATGATGCTGAAGCGTTGGGCGAGCTCGGCCCCCAGCAGCACCGCGATCGTCACGATCAGCAGTTGGAGAGCGAAGACAGCCACGCGCGACATCCGGAACCTCGCCGTTAGGGGTTGCCAAACCCGGTTGGAATTGTTGTACGCACCCCCGCCGCTCGGCGCCCCCTATGCCCAATCAGGAAGCCAAGATGAAGTGTGCTTATGCCGCAACCCTGCTCGCGGCCGTTGCGTTCCCGTGCCAAGTCGTCGCGGAGGAGGCCGACGCCATCGTCGTCACCGCGTCGCGCACGGAGACCGGCGGCGTCGCGGTGGTCGACCGCGCGACGATCGAGGCGCTGCAGCCGGTGACCGCCGTCGACGTGCTCGACCGGGTGGCGGGCGTCCGGGCGTTCTCGAAGGGGGGCGTCGGGGGCGCGACCTACCTGTCGGTGCGCGGCGGCGAGCCCAACTTCGCGCTCGTCCTCCTCGACGGCGTCAAGGTCAACGACCCGACGAACAGCCAGGGCGGCGCCTTCGACCTCGCGCAGATCGATCCGGACGCGCTCGAGCGGATCGAGGTGGCGCGCGGCGCGCGATCGGCGATCCACGGGGCGGACGCGCTGTCGGGCGTGGTCAATCTGCGGCTGCGCGAGGTGAGGGCCGGGGAGCGCTCGGCGACGGCCCGCGCCGCCGTCGACACGCGCGGCGCCCGCGGGCTCGCAGGTACGGTCGGTTACGGTTGGCGGGACGGCGGGCTTCTCGCGAGCGCCGGCCTGTTCGACAGCGGCGACCTGACCGAGGGCTCCGACCTCGAACGCCGCCAGCTCCTTGCCAAGGCGAGCCACGACCTGGCGGGCGTCACGCTTTCGGCGCTCGCGCTCCACGCGCAGACCGACCGGCTCGTGTTTCCGGAGGACAGCGGTGGTCCGCGCCTGGCGACCGTTCCGGATCGCGAGGCGCGCGACACCGCACTGACGGTCGCGAGCCTCGCCGTGACGGGGCGCGGCGACCGCTTGAGGCCGAACCTCGCGTTGAACTGGTCGCGCCAGAACCTCGAATCGGACGCGCCGCCGATCCCGCCGGCGGTGCCGGCGATCACCGCCGACAGCCGCTTCGACCGGCTCGAGGCGCTCGCGGATCTGCGCTTCGATCCGTCGCCGTCGCTCGGCCTCGCCGCGGGCATAGGCTATATCGACGAAGACGGCCGCAGCCGCGGGACGCTCGACCTCGGCTTCCGGCTGCCGGCCGACTTCGACATCGGCCGTACGATCGCGAGCGGCTTTGCCGAGGCCACGTTGCGCGTCGGCGCCGTCACGGCGACCGGCGGCATCCGCTACGACGACGCCTGGACGGCGTCGGGCGAATGGACCGGCCGCGCCTCGCTGCGCGCCGGCCCCGCTTTCATCAGCCTGTCGGAAGGCTACAAGCTCCCGAGCCTCTACGCGCTCGCCTACCCGATCATCGCCAACCCGGACCTCGAGCCGGAGCGCAGCCGCAGCTTCGAGACCGGCGTGGAAGGCGATCTCGGCGGCGTCGCCCTCCACGTGGCGTATTTCCACAACCGCTTCACCGACCTGATCGATTTCGATCCGGAGAATTTCACCAACGTCAACCGCGCGCGCGTCACGACCGAAGGGGTCGAGCTCGAGGCCGGCGGGGAGGTGTTTCCGGGCTGGCGCGCCAGCGGGTCGCTGACCTATCTCGACGTCGACAGCGCGACGCCGCTGCGCTCGCGACCCGAGTGGCAGGGCGCGGCCGCGCTCGATTGGCAGACGACCGACCGCTTGAGCCTGACGCTCGCCGGACGCTTCAACGACGATTTCTTCGACAGTTCGGTACCGACCGGCCTGGTCGACGTCGACGGTCATGTCGAGATCGACGCCGCGCTGCGCTACGGTCTGACCGACGCGCTGACGCTCACCGTGACGGCGCGCAACCTGTTCTCGGCCGACTACGAGGAGGCGGTCGGCTTTCCGGCGCCCGGCCGGGTCGTGCGCCTGAGCCTCGGCGCGAAGTTCTGAAAGCCGGGCGGCGCGCGAAGGCGCGCCGCCGCGCGGCCGCTCACCAGAAGCGCACGCGTCCCGTGTCGACGTGGACGAAGTCCTGCGCCGGATAGTAGCCGACGCCGCCGAGCTTCAGCGACCGCGCCGCCTTGCGCAGGTGATCGAGATCGATCCCGGGGACGCGGATGTCGATCGCCTTGCCGACCTGGTGCAGGCTCTTGGAAGCCACGGCGCCAGACTTGGAGCGCAGCATGCCGTTGGTCTTGGGCGAGCGGTAGCCCGAGATGATGTGGAGCGGCTTGGCCTCGGCGTCGAGCGTGCCGCGCAGCGTCGAGAGCAGATCGAGGAGATCGCGATCGATCGGCGCCACGTCGCCGGTCCGCCAGTCGCGCAGGATCTTGTTGACCTCGCGCAGACCCTCGGGGACGTAGCGACCGTCCGCCCAGTAGACCGTCTTGAGCTTCTCGCCGGTGTGCGTGTTGAAGAAGCTGAGCTTTCGCTCACCCTTCGCCGGCAGCGCCAGCGCCGCCTTCGGCAGCATCGCCGCGCCGATCAGTCCTACGCCCGCCGTCAAGAAACGCCGGCGACTCTCGACCGCCAAGTCCTGCATCCCAAACCTCGCTTCGGATCCCGGGAGAAAAGCCGCAGCCCGCTGCGTTCTGATTATCCATATTGGGAGTCTGTCATGCGCCGTACACCCCGAGTTGCGTTAACTTGTCTCATTATTGCGTCGACTGGTCTGGGACTGACGGTCGCGGCCGGCGCGCAGCAAGCATGGGCTCCCGAGGCGCCGGCGTACACCGAGACAGCTGTCAACGCGACCGACACGCCGGCGCTGGCACGGGGAGCCAGCGGTCCTGCCGTGCTGCGGGCGCAGGTGATGCTCGACCGCGCCGGCTTCTCGCCCGGCGTGGTCGACGGAAACTACGGCATGCTGATGGACCGCGCGCTCCGCGCCTTCCAGCAGGCGCGCGGGTTGCCCGTGACCGGGAAGCTCGACGCGGCGACCTGGGCGGCGCTGCCGCGCGAGCGGCATCCGGCGCTCGTCCGCTTGGCGATCAGCGCCGAAGACGCGGCCGGCCCGTTCGTCGCGTCGATTCCGGAGGACATGGAAGCCAAGGCCAAGCTCCAGGCGCTCCACTACACGTCGATCCACGAGGCGCTCGCCGAGAAGTTCCACACCACGCCCGACTTCCTCAAGCAGCTCAACCCCGCCGCCGACCTCGCTAAGCCGGGCACCGTGATCCTCGTCCCGAACGTCCGCGGTGTGCCCGGTCTCCGGCCCGGCCAATCGCTGCAGATCGCGGCGAACGCGGCGCCGAACCCGATGACCTGGAACGAGATGGTTCACGAGCTGTCGGTGCAGCCCGGTCTACCGAAGGTCGCGCGCGTCGTCGTCGACAAGTCGGACACGTCGGTGCGCGCCCTGGACGCTCAGGGCAAGACCGTCGCCTTCTTCCCGGCGACCATCGGCAGCGAGAAGGATCCGCTCCCGATCGGCAGATGGACGATCAAGGGGAGCGCGCCGCTGCCTCCCTACAATTACAACCCCGATCTGTTCTGGGACGCCGAGCCCGGCGACGACAAGGCGAAGCTGCCGCCGGGCCCGAACAGCCCGGTCGGCGTCGTGTGGCTGGACATCAACAAGCCGCACTACGGCATCCACGGCACGCCCAACCCGGCGACGATCAGCCGGAGCGAAAGCCACGGCTGCGTCCGCCTCGCCAACTGGGACGCCGCGCGGCTGGCGCAGATGATCGCGCCGGGCACCCCGGCCACCTTCCAGGAATAGACATGCGCGCGGGCACCAGCTTCGCCGTCGTGATCACCGCAGTGGTGACCGCCGCGCTGACCAGCGCCGTCTGGCTCCTGCTGTTCAACCTCCAGGGCGACGCCGGCGCCCCGGCACCAGAAAGCCCGGTGCCCACCTCGCCGGCGCCCGCCGCCGCGCCGTCACCGCCGCCGGCGCCGTCACGGCAGGCAATGCCCGCGGAGGCCTTGGCCACCGACCCGGCCCTGCGGGCCGACTACGACGCGCTCGCGGAACGGCGCCTGACGATCCCGGTCTCTGGGACGGTCGCGGCGCATCTCGCCGACACGTTCACCGACGACCGCGGCGGCGGCTCGCGCGTCCACCAGGCGATCGACATCATGGCGCCGCGCGGCACCCCGGTCGTCGCGGTCGAGGACGGAAAGATCGCCAAGCTGTTCGACAGCCAGGCCGGCGGCATCACCATCTACCAGTTCGATCCGACGGAAACCTACAGCTACTACTACGCGCATCTCGACCGGCGCGCCGACGGATTGTCCGAGGGACAGGCGGTCAGGCGCGGGCAGGTGATCGGCTACGTGGGATCGTCCGGCAACGCGTCCCCGGAAGGACCGCATCTGCATTTCGGTATCTTCAAGCTCGGTCCGGACAAGGCGTGGAGCGAAGGGCAGCCGATCAACCCGTTCCCGGTACTTGGCGGGGCGAACCAAGAGGGCCATACAGTAACGCAGCCGAAACGTTGACGCGACGGGAGGGTATCATGGCCGACGACAAGCAGCAGAAGACCTCGATTCTCGACAAGGCGAAGAAGCTCGGCGAGAAGCTCTTCACCAAGCGGAACGCGGCGATCGCGGCGCCGATCGTGGCGGGTGCGGTGGCCCTGAGCTCGAAACGCGTCCGCGACGCCATCGGCGACGCCGCGCAATCGGCCGGCGACGCGATCGGCAAGGCGACCGGCCAGTCCGACGCATCGACCTCGGCGGCGTCGAAGGCGGGGAGCGGGACGAGGAAGAAGGCGGCCGCCGCAAAGCCGAAGGCGAAGTCCGCCACCGCCAAGGCCCCGGCGAGGTCGGCCGCCAAGTCGGGCGGAACCAAGAAGGCCGCGGGCTCGGGCGCCAAGCCGCGCGCGAGGAAGGCGACGCCCGCTTCGTCCGGCGGCTCGGGCAGCCCGGCCTCGTGACGGTCGACGCCGTCCTCTTCGACGTCGACGGCACTCTCATCGACAGCGTCGACCAGCACGCGCGCGCCTGGACGAACGCGCTGAACTACTTCGGCGTGGCCGCCTCCTATGAAGCGGTGCGCGCGCAGATCGGCAAGGGCGGCGACCAGCTGCTCCCGGTCTTCGTTCCCAAAGCACGGCTGGCGCGCATCGAGGACGCGCTGAACGCCTACCGGCAGGAGATCTTCAAGCGCGACGAGCTGCCGACCATCAGGCCGCTGCCCCACGTGGGCGACCTGTTCCTGCGGCTGCGGCGCGACGGCAAGCGCGTCGTGCTCGCCTCCTCGGCGCACCGGTGGGAGGTCGAGCATCACCTGCGGCTCCTGAAGGTGGAGCAGCTCGTCGACGGCTACACCACCGCCGACGACGTCGAGCGGTCGAAGCCCTATCCCGACATCTTCCAGACCGCGCTCGAGGTCGCGGGCGTGCCGAGGGAGCGGGCGGTAGCGGTGGGCGACTCGCCGTGGGATGCCGTCTCGGCGTCGAACGCCGGCATCCGCACCGTGGGCGTCCGCTCGGGCGGCTTCCCGGACGAGGATTTACGCCGCGCGGGCTGCGCGTCGATCTACGACGACGCGGCGCATTTGCTGGACCGGTACGAACGCTCGCCGCTCGCCGACTAATCGATCGTTTCGATGTCGTTCAACGAGCAAAAGCGTTGGACCGTCGCCGGCCGTGTCCCCAAGTTCACGGCTCGATCGCTGACAACCCGCAGGAGAGCATCATGGCGACGCAGCCCATCGACATCGGCATTCCCGACCAGCAGCGCAAAGCCATCGCCGACGGACTTTCGCGCCTGCTCGCGGACACCTACACGCTCTATCTGAAGACCCACAATTTCCATTGGAACGTCACCGGGCCGCAGTTCAACACGCTGCACCAGATGTTCGAGACGCAGTACACCGAGCTC
>Ga0164290_1001062_pt1 | contig 55941 bp, 42 predicted proteins | sample Micstemetagenome_FD_108782 | JGI IMG/M metagenome (GOLD analysis project Ga0164290, IMG submission 108782) | Contaminated culture microbial community from soil near Moab, Utah, USA - Microcoleus steenstrupii SON62 (Illumina Assembly) | ecosystem: Environmental > Terrestrial > Soil > Soil crust...
AGCAAGACGCGCCGGTTCGGTCAGGCTGGTGGCTTCCTGGATCTTCGCGCGGATCGTGTAGTCCTGATAGGCCGGCAGCGCGATCGCCGCCAGAATGCCGATGATCGCCACCACGATCATCAGTTCGATCAGGGTAAAGCCTTGTTGAATACGCTTCATTTATGGAACTCCTAAGGCGGTTGGACGGGTGATACACAGACGGGCGATGTGCGACCCCGATAAACGCAAGCCGTATGCCAGTCGCAGGAAGACCTCGCAAGGGCTTGGTGCAGAAAACAAATCGGCTCCTGGCCCAGGGTGGAGCCCGACCACAGCCCGTCCTAACGCGGATTTTCCGGACGCCCCACGCGCGGCATTCTTCCCAACCGATAGATTTCCGCGCTGGCCCGCGCCGCTCACTGTGGTCATCCCACGAAGCGGGCGCAGCGCACCCGGCATTTCCTGACGTTTTCCGTCAGTCGCCCGGGTAGCCGGGAATGCGGGCGACGTCCACATCGTCGATCTGTTCGCGATCGAGAAACTGCTCCGCATACCGCAGGTACACGCGCTCGCGCACGAAGATGTCGAACAGATCCGGATCCACGTGCCCGTTGAGCTTGAACTTGCCGAGGATGTGCAGCGACTCGGTCAGCGTCTTGCCCTTCTTGTAGGGCCGGTCCTTCGCCGTCAGCGCCTCGAAGATGTCGGCGATGCCCATGATACGGGCCTGCACCGACATCTGGTCGCGCGTGAGGCCGCGCGGGTAGCCCTTGCCGTCCATGCGTTCGTGATGGCCGCCGGCGTACTCGGGCACGTTCTTGAGATGCTTGGGCCAGGGCAGCGCCTCGAGCATCTTGATGGTTACCTCGATGTGATGATTGATGATCTGGCGCTCCTTGGCGGTCAGCGTGCCGGCCCGGATCGTCAGGTTCTCCAGTTCATCCTCGGTGAGGAAGTCCACGGTCTCGCCGTGCACGTTGCGCCACCGGTACTTCTTCGAGATCTCGCGCACGCGTTCCTGATCTTCGGGCGGCATCGCTTCGCTGCCGACGTTGCACGCGCGCAGGAAGCGGCGGTCCGCCTCGATCTCGCTGATGCGGTCGCGGAACGCTTGCTCGAGCACTGCACCGTCGCCGCCGGCCATGGCGAATCGTGCTGCAGCGCGCAACCGCAGCATCTCGATCTCGGCATCGCGCTTCACGACCTCGAAGCGGGTGTCGATGAGCTCGATGCGGTCGGCGATGGTCTGCAGCTTGGTCGCCTTGTCGACCACGTGCACCGGCGTCGTGACCTTGCCGCAATCGTGCAGCAGGCCGGCGATCTTCAGCTCGTAGCGGTCGATGTCGTTCATCGTCCAGTCCGCGAGCGGCCCGGCGTTCGTACCGTGGGTCGCCTCGGCGAGCATCATCGTCAGCACCGGCACGCGGTTGCAGTGGCCGCCGGTGTAGGGCGACTTGTCATCGATCGCCTCGTTGATTAGGTTGATGAACGACTCGAACAGGTTTTCCAGCTGGAGGATCAGCAGCCGGTTGGTGAGGGCCACCGCGGCCTGGGACGCAAGCGACTGCGCGAGCCGCTCGTCGGCCTCGCTGAACGGGACGATCTCGCCGGTGGAACGGTCCTTGGCGTTGATCAGCTGCAGCACCCCGATGATCTCGCCTTCGTGGTTCTTCATCGGGACCGTGAGGAACGATTTCGAGCGGTAACCCGTGCGCTGATCGAAGGCCTTGGTACCCGAGAAGTCGAAGCCCTCGGCAGTGTAGGCGTCGGCGATGTTGACCGTGCTGTCCTTCAACACCGAGTAGGCCACCACCATGGACGTGTTCTCGCGACCGGTCTCGTCGCGCAGGCGGATCGGCTCGAACGGGATCTTGACACCCGTGGTGCCGCCCATCGCGATGCCGAGCGACTCGGTGCGGATGATCTCGAAGTTGAGCGTGTTCTGATTGTCGGCGTGACGCCGGTAGAGCGTCCCGCCGTCCGCGTTCGTGATCTTCTTGGCAGCGATCAGGATGGTCTCGAGCAGCCGGTCGAGATCCTTTTCCTTCGAGAGCGCAATCCCGATCTGGTTGAGTTCCTCCAGACGCCGGATGAGATCACCCGCGCGGACCTGGACGACCTCGGTGCGATCCTTGGATTGGACGGGAGGGCTCATGAGCGGAAAGGGATCGGGATCTCCGGCAAGTTATTTGATGCAGACGGCCCGCACCTGTTTCATGTCGGTGATGCCCTGCAGCACCTTCTCGATGCCGTCCTGCTTGAGCGTTCGCATGTTCTCGGCCAGCGCCGTGGCCACGATCTCGGCGACGCGCGCGTGCTCCTGGATGTGCTTCTTGATCGCGTCGGTACCGATCAGCAGCTCGTGCAGGCCCACGCGGCCCTTGTAGCCGGTGCCGCTGCAGGTATCGCAACCGACCGGGGTGTAGAGAGTGAACTGGCCCTTGTCGTTGCCGAAGTTCTGCACCCACTCGCGATACACGGCCTCGTAAGAACCCTTGGGGTCCTTCTTCCACGCCTCGGTGTTCTTGAGCTCGACGCAGTATTCCTCGAGGATGCCCTTCAGCTCCTCCTGCGACGGCGTGTGCGCCGCCTTGCACTTCGAGCAGAGGCGCTTCGCGAGACGTTGCGCCAGCACGCCCAGCAGGGCGTCGGCGAAGTTGAACGGGTCCATCCCCATGTCGAGAAGGCGGATGATCGATTCCGGCGCGCTGTTGGTGTGCAGGGTGGCGAACACCAGGTGACCGGTGAGCGAAGCCTCGATGCCGATGGACGTGGTCTCCTTGTCGCGCATTTCGCCGACCATGATGATGTCCGGGTCGGCTCGCAGGAACGCCCGCATCGCGCTGGCGAAGTTGAGCCCCGCCTTGGGATTCATCTGCACCTGGCGCAGGCCCTTCTGCGTGATTTCCACCGGGTCCTCGGCGGTCCAGATCTTGGTCTCGGGCGTGTTGAGGTAGCCCAGCACGGAGTGCAGCGTGGTGGTCTTGCCCGAGCCGGTCGGGCCGCAGACGAAGAACAGGCCGTAGGGCTTCGAAACCGTTTCCTTGACGTTCTTGAAGTTGCGCGCCGACAGGCCCAGCTTCTCCAGCGGGATCGGTTCGCCCGCCGCCAGGATACGCATGACGATGTCCTCGACACCGCCCTGCGAAGGCACCGTCGCCACCCGCAGTTCGATGTCGAGCGGGCCGAACTTCTTGAACTTGATCTTGCCGTCCTGCGGCTTGCGACGCTCGGAGATGTCGAGGTCGCACATGATCTTCAGGCGCGCCGCGAGGGCGTTGCGGTAGGACGCGGGCACCGAGATGTAGGGCACCAGCGTACCGTCCTTGCGGAACCGCACCTCGGTCTTGGCCTTGCCGGGGAACGGTTCGATGTGGATATCGGATGCACCCTGGTGATAGGCATCGACGATGATCTTGTTGACGAGCTTCACCAGCTCGTTGTCCTGCGCGAGCGAGGCGTCGTCGCCGCCGGACGCGATGAAATCGTCATCGCTCTCGTCATCGAGCTTGCCGAGCAGTTCGCCGATGTCGGCGCTGTCCATCTCGATGCCCATGCCGCCGCCAGCGCCGCCGCCGAAGAACTGGTCGAGCGTGGCGCGAAACTCGCGCATCGTGCTCACGCGATACACGACCTTGGCACGGGGAAACACGTTGCCGACGATGCGCGAGGCCCGCAGGCGCTCGGGATCGGTGGTGAGGACCAGCAGGCCCTCCTTGCTTTCCTCGAGCGGCACCCAGCCGCCGCTCTCGACGAAGTCGCGCTTCAGGTTCTTCAGGAGGTCCATCGGCCGGATGCGGTCGCCGCGGAACGGCTCGTAGGGCACGCCGAAGAAGGCGGACAGCGCCTCGCCGATGGCCGTGGGCTTCACCTGGAACTCGTCGGTGAGCACCTCTTCGATGTCCAGGCCCTTGCGGCGCGCGGAGCGCGTGGCGAGCTCCATCTCGTCTGCCGAGAGCACGGCGTTGGTGACGAGACCGTCGTACTTGCCGCGCAGCATTGTCGTGGACTTCTGGCGCAGCTTGAGCGCGATGGCGAGCGTCTCGCTCAGGTTGACGATGCCTTCCTCGGCCAACGGGCCGAAGTTCTCGCCGTTCTTCGAGTTGATCACCTGCACGATGCCGACCAGCTCGTTGGTGCCGGCTTCCAGCACCGGGCAGACCAGCATCTGCTTGGTCCGGTACCCGGTGCGCTTGTCCACTTCCTTGAGGAACTTGAGCTGCGGGCTCAGGTTGCGCAGCTCGTTCTCGTCGTACACGTCGCGGATGTTGGCGAGCTTCTTGGTGAGCGCGACAAAGCCGGCGATCGACTGGTCGTTGATCGGCAGCTTGAGATCCTTGAACGAGGTGAGGCCGGTCTTGACCTTGGAGATGATGGAGCCCTTGTCGTCGGCGACCGCGTAGACCGTGAGTCGATCGGCGTCGAACAGCGCGCAGATGTCCTGCGACAGCTCGAGCATGATCTCGTCCACGTTGGTCGTGGCGTGGATCCTGTTCGTGACGGCCTGGAGCTTGCGCTGGAACTCCAGCTTGTTGCTCATCTCGGCCAGGTTCTGACTGGCCTGCGGCTTGGCGTCGAGCACCGAACTCATGGCATTGCCCTCGGAAGGAAACGCGGCTCCGGTCGATGCGGCGCGCGCGGCGCACCCTTCACCCCTCGGAAACCCATTCTAGAACCTCGCATTTCGTGAAACCACCAACCGGCCACGCCCTCGGCGCCCCCGGATCTCAAAACTCAAAACTTGAACACATGCCCGTTCGAGAGCATGCGCGGGTTGAACGCCCCCGCGCATTCTTCGACCTCTGCCATTGTGAGCGCGCCCTCACCAGGCTTGAGATGGGTGATGAAGATGCGCGCCTGACGTTTCAGCTTGGCCAGTTCCTCGGCCAGCATGTCGGGCCAGAGATGCTTCGAAGCGATCGCGAGATCCTTCTCGCCGTTGCTGAAGGCAGTCTCGATGATGACGTAGCGCAGGTTCTCGATGCGGTTCACCTCGGCCCACAGCTCGTCGCAGGCGCCGGTGTCGCCGGTAAACAGGAGAGCCGCGGCCCCGCTGTCGAGGACGTAGCCCACCGCGGGCACGGTGTGGTTCACCTTGACCGGGGTGATCCTGCGGCCGTTCAGATCCACAGCCTGCCCGGGCGTGACCGGCGCGAAGCGCAGGAACGGCTTGTCCGTGTCGGGGATGGTGGAGAAATCCGGCCAGATCTTCCAGTTGAAGATGTGGTCGCGGATGATCTGCAGGGTCTCGGCCGTGGCATGCACCGTGATCGGCTGCGATCGCATGCCGCCGACGGTGTCCACCAGGAACGGCAGCATCGCCAGGTGGTCGAGATGCGAGTGCGTGAGGAAGACGTGGTCGATCAGCTGCAGCTCGGAGAGCGTGAGATCGCCCACGCCGGTCCCGGCATCGATCAGCACGTCCTGGTCGAGCAGCATGGACGTAGTCCGGAGGTTGCCCCCGATCCCGCCGCTGCAGCCGAGTACACGGATGAGCATCGCTATTTCGTGTCGAAGTCGAAGACGCCGTCCCAGTTGGGCGGCGGCGGATCGCTACGGAAGCGTGCGATCCGCTTGATGAATTCCTTGTACAGCCCGGACTCCGGCTCGGCCTTCTGCAGATTGAGAAGCTGCAGCTCGGCCTTGTCCCAGTCCTGGGCGCGGTAGAACTTGAGCGCCTGGGCGAACAACTTCAGCCGGTCGAGCGTCTCTTTGTCGACGCTGCCCTGCAGGCCGATCGGCTCGAAGATCGCGACCGGCTCGTCCTTGCCCTTGACGCGCACGCGATCGAGTTCGCGCACCACCACGTCGGGAGCCGCTTTGCGCGTCTCCTCGCCGATGATCATCGTGACGCCGTACTTCTTGGTGAGCGATTCGAGCCGCGACGCGAGGTTCACCGCATCGCCCATCACGGTGTAGGCGACGCGCACGGCCGAGCCCATGTTGCCGACGCTCATGCGCCCGGTGTTGAGACCAATGCCGATGGACAGCGGTCGCCACCCGTTCGCGCGGAACTCGGCGTCGAGTGATTTCAGCGTGATCTGCATCTCGAGGCCGGCCACCACGGCGTTGCGCGCGTGATCCTTGTCCTCGATGGGGGCGCCCCAGAAAGCCATGATCGCATCGCCCATGTACTTGTCGATGGTGCCGCGACGGCCATAGATCACTTCGGTCATGGGGGTGAGATAGGCGTTCATCAGCCGCGACAGCGCTTTCGGGTCGAGTCCTTCGGACAAACTGGTGAAGTCGCGCACATCGGAGAACAGCACGGTGAGCTCGCGGCTCTCGCCCTCCATGGAAAAGCGCTCCGGATCGCGGCTCATTTCCTCCGCGATCTCGGGCGGCACGTACTGGCCGAAACGACTGGTGATCTGGCGCTTGACGCGCGTTTCCACGAAGTAGCCGTAGGACATGTTGAGCGCGTACAGCATGACCACCATAAGCAATCCAGATGCCAAAGGCAGCACCAGATTGCCGCTGCTCCAGATGAACAGGTTGCCGGCGACCACCGCTGTCAGGACACCCACCGTGACCAGTGTCGCCTTGAGCGGATTCAAGAAGGGCAGCACCACGGCCATGATGACACCAGTCACCAGCAGCAGGAACACCTCGGCTCCCAGCACGTAGGGCGGCTTCTGCTTGATCGTCCCGTCGAGCATGCCGCCGATCAGGTTGGCGTGGATCTCGACCCCGGGGTACAGCGGCCCTGCCGGCGTCGACCGCAGGTCCTGCAGACCCGGCGCCGTGGTGCCGATGAGAGCGATCTTGTCCTTGATCTCCTCGGCCGGCACACGGTCGTGCAGCACGTCGGTGGCCGACACGTACTGGAAGCTGTGCTCCGGCCCGCGGTAGGGCACGAGCGCGTTGGCACCCCGGTCGAGCGGCACCCGCAGGTTGCCCACTTCGAGCCATTCCAGACCGGGGTAATTCTTGGTGAGCAGACCGTCGGCCGGATAGCCCGGCTTGACCGGCGGCGACCCCATCAACAGGCGCACGATCGCCAGTGCGAGAGGTTCGTAGTACGCGCCCTTGTATTGAGCGAGCATCGGCACGCTGCGATGCACGCCGTCGGGATCGGTCCACGGCGTGACGTGACCGGCGCCGGCCGCAGCGGCCTGCAGTTCGGGCAGGTTGCCGCCGTACCCCGGGAACGAGGAAAAGTCGATGCGCTTGCTGGTGAACGTCCCCGCGGGGAGCACGGGCTTCGGGATCGCGCCGATCGCGATCCCCTCCTTGCCGGTCAGCAGGCTGGAGAAGTAGTAGCCCAGCACGACGGGCCGCCCCTTGAGCGACTCCGCGAAGATCCGGTCGTATTCGAGCTTCGGCGCGAGGGCTTCCAGCGCACTCCGGTACTGGACGTTGCCCTTGAGGTCGCCCTCGCCGAACTGGCGCAGCAACTCGAGCGCGGAGCTTTCGTCCCGCTCCGGGAAGAAGACGTCGAAGCCGAGCACGGCGACGTGGTGCCGCTCGAACATCTTGTCGACCAGCGCCGCGAGCCGGTCACGCCGCCACGGCCAGCGGCCTTCCTCGGCGAGACTCTTCTCGTCGATGTCGATGATGACCACGCGCGGATCCACGGTACGCGGCATCGTGAGCAGCAGCCGCGCGTCGTAGGCGATGGCCTCGAGCTGATCGATGGCACGCAGCCGCGACCAGCCGGCCGCGTGGGCGAGGAACACCAGCAACACCGCGACGCCCAGCAGGATGCGGATCGCGTGTTTCTTCAAGGGCTCCCCGTCGTCTCGTCGTGTGCGTGCGTCGGGCGCCGCCAGCGTGCCGCACCGGCCGGCGCGCTGGACTGGTCCAGCCGCGCCGTCGAAGGGCGGTGCGGTGCGTCCTCGACTACGCGGCCCGGAAGAAGAACTCCATCTTGACGCCAGCCAGTTCGATCACGTCGTGATCGTTCAACTGATGGGCCTGCGGATCGAGCGCCTTGCCGTTCACCACCGGGAAGCTCGCACCTTCCACGTGAGTGATGAAGTAGCCCTGCGGCCGCTTCGCGATCACCGCGACCTGGACACCGGGCTTGCCGAGCGTGGTGAGCGCCTTGGTAAGCGGCAGTTCCTTGCCCGCGTTCGGTCCGGACAGGATCTGGATGACCCCCTGCTGGCCGCCGGCCGCGACGGGTGCCACCGGCGTGATGGTGGCCGGAGCGACCACCTGCTGCGCCTTCATCTCCGCCGCCGCTGCCGCAGCCTCGGCAGCCACACCCAGCTGCGGGTTGATCTGCGTGTCGGACAACGCCGTCTTCACGCCGCCGGTGGTCGCGAGATTGGTCTGCGTGTCGCCGAGCTTCGGCTCCGCAGGCGCCTTGGGCGGGGCGCGCAGCACCATGGTCTTCTCGAAGTCGGCCGCCGTGGTGGTGCTGGGCGCCTCGTTCAAGTACTTCAGCTTGTACTTGCCGATCTCGATCACGTCGCTGTTCTGCAGGAAGTGCTTCTTGATCGGCTGACCGTTCACGAGGGTCCCGTTGGTACTGCCCAGGTCCTCGAGGAAGGAGTCGTTCAGGATCGTGACGATGGCGGCGTGCTCGCCGCTCACGGCCAGATTGTCGATCGGAATATCGTTGTGCGCCTTCCGACCGATCGTCGTGCGCTCCTTCGTCAGCGTGTACTCCTTCAGCATCACGCCGTCGAGAGTGAGAATCAACTTAGCCATAGCACAATCCCCGTATTTACTTGAACCACGACAGGACCTTGTTCAACCACGTTTCCGCCGCCGGAAAATCGCGGTTGACCCTGACCAGCACGACGGAGATGTTGTCACGTCCTCCGTTGTCGTTCGCCATCTGCACCAGCTGATTCGCCGCGAGCGGCAGGTTCGACCCCATCGCGTTCAGCGTCAGCTCGATATCCTCGTCCTCGACCATGTCGTTGAGGCCGTCCGAACACAATACGTACAGATCCCCCGGTCGCGCATCGTAAGTGTGGATCTCGGCCTCCACCTCCGGCTCGATGCCGAGCGCGCGCGTCACGAGGTTCTTGTTCTGCGACCGCCGCGCCGCTTCGCGCGTGATCATGCCGCTGTCGATCTGCTCCTGCAGCAGACTGTGGTCGCGGGTCACCTGTTCGAGCTTGTCGTCGCGCAGCCGATAGAGCCGCGAGTCGCCGATGTGCGCGACCGACAGGCGGTTGTCGCGGAACAGGGCCACCACCAGCGTGGTGCCCATGCCGGCATACTGGGGTTGGCTGCTCGCCGACTGGTAGATGGATGTGTTCGCCTTCGCGATGATGCCCTTCAGCAGTCGGATCGCCTGCAGATCCCCGTCGGCCTGATCGAGCGAGTGCAGGTTGGTCTTGGCGATCGCCTGCCGCATCTCGGAGGTGATCAGCGCCACCGCGATCCCGCTCGCGACTTCACCGGCATTGTATCCGCCCATGCCGTCTGCGAGTACCGCGAGTCCGACTTCACCGTCGGAGGAGATTGCATCCTCGTTGTGGGACCGCACCATCCCGGTATGGGTGGCACTGGCGATTTCGAGGGCCTTGGCCAGATTCATTCGTCTAGAGGGAAACGTCGAGGGAAGAGGAGGCGGCCGACACTTCGGCCGCGCACGCGCGCAGGGCGGCCGCCATCTGCTCGCCGGTGGCGAAGCGGTGCGACTTGTCCTTGGCGAGTGCCTTGTCGATGATGGCCACGAGCGAGTCGGGCAGCGCCGGGTTGAACGCGAGAATGTCGGCGGGCGCCTCGTTGGCGATCTTGAACATGAGCTGCGTCATGGTCTCGCCCTGGAACGGCAGAGCGCCGCTCGCCAGTTGGTAGACGATCACGCCGAGCGAGAAGAGGTCGGACTGTCCGTCGATCTTCTGACCCGCGAGCTGTTCGGGCGACATGAACGACGGCGTGCCGAGCACCATGCCGGTCTTGGTCTTGGACGAATCGGTGATGCGCGCGATGCCGAAGTCGGTGACCTTCACCGCGTCGGCCTCCGGGTCGTACATGATGTTCGCGGGCTTGATGTCGCGATGGACCACGCTCTGGGCGTGCGCGTACGAAAGCGCTTCGGCCACGCGCGCCGCGATCGAGAGCATCTTCTGCAGCGGCAGCAGATTGCCCGACTTGGCGTGGGGTGCCAAGTCCCTGCCCTTGAGGAATTCCATCGCGATGTAGGCGAGATCGTGTTCCTCGCCCGCGTCGAAGATGGTGACGATGTACGGATGATTCAGGCGCCCGGCGGTCTCCGCCTCGCGGAAGAAACGCTGCTTCACGTCCTCCAGCTCGTCGGGCTCGAACTCCTGGGACAGCGCCATGGTCTTGATCGCCACGACGCGGCCGATCTTCGGATCGCGGCCCAGATAGACCACGCCCATGGCGCCCTTGCCGAGTTCCTTCTCCACCTGATAGCGCCCCAGCATCGGCTTCTCGACCTGGCCGCCCTCGAGGATCAGCGTCGACGCGTTGGTGCGGCCGCCGGCGGTGCCGAGGATGACGGTTTCGGACATCTGCTTCGCGCGCGAGAGCTTCTGCTCGAGGTCGCGGAACTTCCGGTTGTGGCCGCCCATGTACTCGTACACGGACTGGGCCTTGTTGAACTGGCGCTTGCGTTCGAAATCGAGCGCCAAGTTGTACAGGTTGTCCATGATGCCGTCATCGAGCGGACACTTGCGGAACTTGTCGAAGGCCATGTCGAGCTGGCCCTGACCCTGGAATGCGAGGCCCAGCATGCGGTTCGATTCGGCCGACTCGAGGTCGGAGCGCAGCTTGCCGCGTTCCGTGACCAGGAAGCGCTTGGTGGTGAGCGCCAGGTGGCCCACCAGCAGCAGCACCACCGCGCTCATCAGCGGGATCCACATGAGCTGCGTGGTCATCAGCGCGAAATGCGCGGCGATCAGCACCACCATCAGCGCGCCGGTGACCGCCGCTGCGAGGCCGGCCTTGAGCCGTGGCAGCAGCAGGGCGAGATACGCAGCGATCAACAGGAACACCGCCAGCGACACCCACGTACCCCACGCGGGCTGCACGAAGAAGTTTTCGTTGAGGATGCTCGACACCGAGTGCGCGAGCGTCAGCACGGGCGCCATGGTCGCCGAGATCGGCGTCACCTGGGTCGTGCCGACGCCGGCCGCCGTCGGGCCGATCAGCACGATCTTGTCCTTGTACTTCTCGGCCGGGATCTTGCCCTGCACGACATCGTAGAACGAATCCACCTGGAACGCGGGCCGGCCGTCGCGATCCTTGTAGAAGTACGTGAACATCTGCAGATAGGGATCGGTGCGGATCGCGAGATTGCCCAGCCGGACCCCTTCGCCCAGCTGCACCTTCACGTCCTTCGGCTGCAGGTTGAGACTGCGCGCCGCGATCATCAACGCGAGCGACGGATAGAAGTTGTCGTAGTAGCGCAGGACCAGCGGCTCGGTGCGGATGCTGCCGTCCACGTCGGGCGCCGCATTGAGGTGTCCGACCGCTGCAGCACCGGTGCCGAATGCTTCGAGCGGCACCAGCACACCGACGGTGGAGAGCGGATACAGGCCGTTGTTGCCGGCACCCACGCGATCCTCGACCCCGGTCAGGTTGTTCTTCAGGACGAACTCGGGCAACGGATGGTCCGGATTGCCGCGCGGCTCGCCGAGGTTGAACAGCATCGGCATCACCACGGAGCCGGCGCCGGAGATGGCGGCGGCGAGCTTGCGATCGGTGTTCAGGTTCTGCTCGGCCTCGCCAAGCAGCACCTCGATCTGTCCCAGCTGCTGCTGCACGGCGGGTGGCGCGGCCTGGAACGCCTCGATCAGCTTGTCGATGTAGACGAGACCCGGATCCACCTGGGGCTCGGAGAAGAAGATGGTGGTGCCGATGACCTTCGCCTTCGCCTGGGAAAGCGTTTCGACCATCTTGGCGTGCACGTCGCGCGACCAGGGCCAACGGCCGATGTTCGCGATGCTCTGATCGTCGATGGCGATGACCGCCACCTTGTCGCTCGGCGCGTGACCGGTGGCCCGCACGCCCATGTCATAGGCCATGCGCTCGAGGCTCTGCAACAGACTGCCGTTGGCGGCGATCAGCACCACGAGGGCGATCGCCACCGCAACGAACCAATCCGTCTTCCAGAATCCGAGCTTTCCCATCCTCGCGCTTTCTGCCGTATTTTGTTGTGTTCTAAGCAGTTACCGGCGTCATTTAGACATGTTACGACTATTCGCCCTAAAGTCTATGATTTGTTGAACAAATAATGTATCGGGATTCGCCGGGCGAGAAACGATCCAATGGACCGCGAAATCGGTCCGGAGCGTCGAGCACAGGCCGGCATGCACAGTGTCGCTTGCTTGCAGTCTTCTGTTTTGATTCGGGAAAGGCCTTCGGGCACGCAGCGATTCGCGGGCGCGACACGGCGTGCCACGGGAACGCCGAGGCACGTCGCAGGGCGAGACAAAAGCAATAAGCGTGCAACTGGTGCCGCGAGCACTCCGCGGCACGGGTGGACGCCCTCTAGAGACCCTCGACCAGGATGACGTTGGTCGCTGCAGTGCGCTGCCGGATGGCCTTCACCGGTGCGTACTCGTCCGAGTGATACCAGGCGCGCGCCGCTGCCATGCTGGCGAATTCCAGCACGACCAGCCGCTTCGGTTGGTAGCTGCCTTCCAGCACCTCGAAGCCGCCGCCGCGGACGATATACGCGCCACCCGCCCCGGTGATGGTCGGAGCGACCAGCTGGCGATAGGTCTCGAATCCCTTCGGATCGGACACGTCGACGTCGGCGATGATGTAGGCGGGCATGGCACAACTCTCGAACGAGGAAGCGGCGATGCTAGCAAGTCGGCGCACCGGCGCCAACGCGCCTCACGCCGGCACGCCGACGAGTTCCCCCTGGGCCGCAAGCCCCAGCAGCACGCGCTCGAGGTCGTCGTAGACGACCTCCCAGTCCACGCACTCCGCGGTGACGCGCGCCGCTCGGCCGAGCGTCCGCATGCGTTCGGCACTTCCGGCAAGGCTCGCCGCATGCGCGACGAACTCGGGTTCGGCATCGGGCCGCGCCAGCAGGCCGGTCGCCTCATGCCGGATGTGCTGGCGTGCGGCCGCGTAGTCGTAGGCGACCACCGCGAGGCCGCTCGCCATCGCCTCCAGGGTGACGTTGCCGAAGGTCTCGGTGAGGCTCGCGAACAGGAACACGTCGCCGGAAGCGTAGTGCCGCGCCAGATCCTCGCCGATGCGCATGCCGGCGAACACATGCTCGGGGAAGCGCCGCTCCAGGCTCGCCCGTTCCGGTCCGTCGCCTACGAACACGAGCTTCACACGCGGGTCCTTGCGGCGCATCGCGTCGAATGCAGCCAGCACGACGGGCAGGTTCTTCTCGGGCGCGATCCGCCCGACGACCAGCACGACGGTGTCGTCGTCGCCCACACCCCAGGACGCGCGCAGCTCACGGCTGCGACGGGAAGGCGTGAACAACCGCGTATCCACACCACGGGCGACGACGCGCACGTTGCGGTAGCCGCTAGCGGTGAGCGCATCGCGCATCTCGCCGGTGGGCACCATCGTGACGAGTGCCTTGTTGTGGAACTTGCGCAGGTAGGCCGAGATGGGCTTGCGCAGCCAGCCGACGCCGTAGTGCCGGCTGTAGCTGTGAAAATTGGTGTGGAAGTCCGATGCCACCGGAATGCGCAACCGGTGCGCCGCCGAGACCGCCGACCATCCGAGCGGACCTTCGGTCGCCACCTGGACCACGTCCGGCCGCTTGCGCTGCCACAGCTTGATCAAGCCCTGCCGGGCCGGCAGCCCCAAGCGCAGGCTGTCATAGCGCGGAATCGGCAGGCCGGGCTTCAGTACCTCCTCGAGGTTGTCGCGCGAGACCGCGGCATCGCCCGCTCCCTGGCGCGGCCGGATGAGCTGCACCTGATGGTTGCGCGCCTGCAACGCGGCGACCATGCGGCCGAGCGTCATCGCGACGCCGTTCACCTCCGGCGGATAGGTCTCCGTGACCACGGCCACCCGCAGGCTCGGGCGCTGCACCGGCAGCTGCTGCAAGAGAAAGGAGGACTCGAGCACGGCGCGCACTGTGCCGGCACTTGTCGAAACCCTGATGACTTTGTCGTGACGGTTGCGTTACTGAGGGCGTCGGGGCGCAAAGCGCTCACCGCGTGGGACGCGGAAGACGCGGGGGAAGTCAAAAGCCGAAAAGCAGAACCAGGGGTTGGCTTTCCTCCGCGTCCTCCGCGTTGCGCGCTTTGACTCTGATGCCGTCTCTAGCCGAACAGCACCAGCACCCAAACGATCACGACATTCGCCAGCGACAGCAGCACCGCGGCACTTCCGATGTCCTTCGCGCGCTTCGCCAGCCGGTGATTCTCCAGCGAGATGCGGTCCACGGTCGCTTCCACGGCCGAGTTGAGCAGCTCCACGATCAGCACCAGGAGTACGCTGCCCATCAGCAGCGCCTTCCCGATGCCCGTCGTCGGCATGAACAGGGCGACGGGCAGCAGTACCAGCGCGAGCAGCACTTCCTGGCGGAATGCGTCCTCGTGCCGATAGGCCGCGCGGATTCCGTCGATGGAATAGAACAGCGCATTCCAGACGCGCCGGAGGCCCGTCTTGCCCTTGTGCGGGCTTTCCGGTGGCGTCATGTCCATGGGCGGGGCTCGCGTGCGTTCAGAACGCGCGGCATGCTGAGCCCCGTCTGCTACGGTTTGATGTCAGCGCAATGACGGTTGCCGCGAGGGGCCGGCGACCATGGGAAGCCCCGGGGCCCGCTTCACTTCAATGCGGCCAGCGCTGCATCATAGTTCGGCTCCTGCGCAATCTCGGGCACCAGTTCCGAGTGCAGGACCTTGTTGTTCTCGTCGAGCACGACCACGGCTCGCGCGGTGAGACCCTTCAGCGGACCGTCGGCGATGTCGACGCCGTACTTCTGGTGGAAATCCTTCGAGCGGAAGGTCGACAGCGTCACGACGTTGTTGAGGCCCTCTGCGCCGCAGAAGCGGCCCATCGCGAACGGCAGGTCCGCCGCGATCACCAGTACGACGGCATTGTTCATGGTCGAGGCCTTCTCGTTGAACACGCGCGTCGACTTCTGGCACGTGGGCGTGTCCAGGCTCGGGACGATGTTGAGCACCTTGCGCTTGCCGGCCCACTGGGCCAGGCCGACATCGCCCAGTTCCTTGGTGGCGAGGTTGAAATCGGGGGCGGCGTCACCGCGCTTCGGCAGGTTGCCGGCCACGGTGATGGGATTGCCTTTGAGGGTGACGGTTGCCATCGGGAGGTCTCCAGGAGATTGCAGATCGTGAGCGGCGCAGTATGCCGAGCCCACCGGCAGCCGACAACGCCGCCGGCGGAATCAGGGATGGAAGAGATAGATGCGATAGCCCGCGGCGATGACGTCGCCGGTGTCGAGGCGCAGCCGTATCGCTGCCTCGCCGTTGGCCGCAAGTCCGCGGCTGGTGTCGGCGCCGTCGAGGTATTCCTCGGGAGTGAAGACCTTGCGCGCCACCACCTGATCGCGCGAATTGGTGAGCGTGAGTTCCAGCATCGGCCACGCCTGCAGCGTGGTCGCGCGATTGCGGATGGTTGCGCTCAACACCACCCGCCCTGGGCGGGAAGCATCGAGCGCCTGCAGATCGGAAGCCTCGATCGACAAGCGGTCCGCGAGCCGCGGCAACGGCACATCGCACCCGAGCTGGACGCAGGCCGCTTCGAGCATCGGCCGCGATTCCGGTACCGCGGCCGCGACTTCGGCACGGAAGGTGAACAGGCCCTGCAGCGCCAGCGTCACCAGCAAAAGCACGGCCAACGCCACCAACAGCAGCGAAGTCCGCTCGGGCTCTTGGGGCGGCGCGATGTCGTAGCGGACCGGCGGCGGAGCTGCAGGCCGCTCTTCCACGATCGTGCGCGGTGGCTCGTACTCGGCCTCCACGACCAGGTCGGGCTCGCGCGACAACTGATCGTTGGCCGTCAGTTCGAGATCGAGCACCTGTTCGGCGGGCTCCTCCAGTCGCGGCGGCAGCCCCTCGGCGACGGCCGGCGCAGGTTCCATCGCGAGCGGCTCGGTGCCGTTGCGCGGGTCGCTGGCGGACAAGGCCACGAAGGCATCGAAGACGTTCTGGCAGACGCCGCAACGCACCTGCCCGCTGGAAGTCTGCAACTGCTCCAGCGTCACGCGGAACGTGGCTTCGCAGTGGGTGCAGCGCGTGAACATCGTCACGGCGCGCACCTCATCGTTTGATGCCCCACAGGCACACCCAACCCTCTTCCTCTTCCGCCGGTTGCAGCTCGAGCCACGGCCGGTAGGCCTCGGCGACGAGATCGCGCTGCGCGGACAGAATGCCGGACAAGACCACGGCACCGCCACTCCGGGCCAGTCCGCAGATGAGCGGCGCCAGCACGCGCAGCGGGTTGGAAAGGATGTTCGCCACGACCACGTCCGCCGGCGGCGGCGCGAAGTCGTCCGGTTCGAAGAACGTCGCCGCCACGCCGTTGCGCGCCGCGTTGTCGCGACTGGCGACCACCGCCTGCGGATCGATGTCGACGCCGGTGACCGGACCGGCGCCCAGCAGCCTGGCCGCGATCGCGAGCACACCGGAACCGCAACCGTAGTCGATGACGGAAGCGCCGGCGGCGAGATGACGATCGAGCCATCGCAGACACAGGCGCGTGGTCGGATGGCTGCCGGTGCCGAACGCGAGGCCCGGATCGAGCCGCAGATTGAGCGCTGCCGGATCGACCGGATCGTGCCACGTGGGCACGATCCACAGGCGCGGCGTCACGGCGATGGGCTCGAACTGATCCTGCGTGAGGCGCACCCAGTCCTGTTCCTCCACCGCGGACACCTCCGGATGCACGTCCGGTCCGAGTACAGCACGCACGGCGGCATCGACATCCACGTCCGGCGCAAACAGCGCGGTCACCTGGTTGTCGTCCCAGGCGCCGGTCGTGTCGCCGCCGGGTTCGCCGAACAGCGGGCGTTCATGGGCAAGGCCGGCGGCGGCATCGGCCACGTCGACCGACAGCGCCCCCGCCTCCAGCAGCGCGTCCGACACGCGTTCCGCGTCCTCGGCCGGCACCCGGAGCGCCACGCGTTGCCAGGCCATGGACGTTGCCGCTCCTCAGTCGCCCTTCTTCGCCAGGCCGAGCTTGTGCTCGAGGTAGTGGATGTTGGTGCCGCCGCGGATGAATGCGCTGTCGGTCATGATGTCCTGGTGCAGCGGCAGGTTGGTCTGGATACCTTCGACCACCATCTCCGAGAGGGCGATGCGCATGCGCGCGATCGCCTGGGCACGCGTGTCGCCGTAGGCGATGACCTTGCCCACCAGTGAATCGTAGTAGGGCGGCACCGTGTAGTTCGCGAACGCGTGCGAATCGACGCGGATGCCCGGACCGCCCGGCGTGTGCCACGAGGTGATGCGGCCCGGCGAAGGCGTGAACTTGTACGGATGCTCGGCATTGATCCGGCATTCGATCGCGTGACCGCTGAATTCGATGTCGCGCTGCTTGAACGGCAGTTTCTCGCCAGCCGCCACGCGGATCTGTGTCTGCACGATGTCGATGCCGGTGATCATCTCGGTGACCGGATGCTCGACCTGGACGCGCGTGTTCATCTCGATGAAATAGAACTCGCCCTTCTCGTAGAGGAACTCGAACGTACCCGCACCGCGATAGCCGATCTTGCGACAGGCCTCGGCACAGCGCTCGCCGATGCGGGTGAGCTCGCGCACCGTGAGCCCGGGCGCCGGCGCTTCCTCCACCACCTTCTGATGCCGCCGCTGCATGGAGCAATCGCGCGAACCGAGGTGCACGGCCGCCTTGTGCTCGTCGGCCAACACCTGGATCTCGATGTGGCGCGGGTTTTCCAGAAACTTCTCCACGTACACGGTCGCGTTGTTGAACGCGTTGCGCGCTTCGCTGCGCGTCGTGTTGACGGCGTTCAGCAGCGCCGCCTCGGTGTGCACCACACGCATGCCGCGGCCGCCGCCGCCGCCGGCCGCCTTGATGATCACCGGGTACCCGATGGAGCGTGCGATCTTGATGATCTCCTGCGGCTCGTCCGGCAAGGCCCCTTCCACGCCGGGCACCACGGGCACGCCCGCTTTCTGCATGGCGAGCTTGGCGCTCACCTTGTCGCCCATCAGCCGGATGGTCTCCGGCCGCGGCCCGATGAACACGAAGCCGCTCTTCTCCACGCGCTCGGCGAAATCCGCGTTCTCCGACAGGAAGCCGTAGCCGGGATGGATGGCCTCGGCATCGGTCACCTCGGCCGCGCTGATGATCGCCGGCGTGTTGAGGTAGCTTTGCGCCGAGGCGGGCGGGCCGATGCAGACCGACTCGTCGGCCAGACGCACGTACTTGGCGTCGGAGTCCGCTTCGGAATGCACGGCTACGGTCTTGATGCCCATTTCGCGGCAGGCGCGCTGCACGCGCAGCGCGATCTCGCCGCGATTGGCTATGAGGATCTTCTCGAACATGGTTTTCCGGGCAGCCACCAAAGCCTCGAGCGTCGGACGCCGCCGGTCACGCGATGATGAACAGGGGTTCGCCGAACTCGACCGGCTGGCCGTTCTCCACCAGGACCGCCTTGATCGTGCCGCTCTTGTCGGCCTCGATCTCGTTCAGGAGCTTCATCGCTTCGATGATGCAGAGGGTCTCCCCCTCGGTGACAGTCTGGCCGATCTCGACGAACGGCTTGCCGCCGGGAGTCGAAGCCCGGTAGAACGTCCCGACCATCGGCGACTTCACCGTGTGACCCTCGGGAGCGGCCGGCGCCTCGGCGGCCTTCGGCGCTGCCTCCGCGACCGGCGCCGGTGCAGCAGCCGCGGCCGCCGGGAGGGTCATGGCCGTCATCGCCTGCATGGGTGCGTGCATCATCACCGCGGAACCGTTGGCGCCCACCCGGCTGATGCGGACCCGTTCCTCCCCTTCGGTCACTTCCAGTTCGGCGATGCCTGATTTCTCCACCAGGTCGATCAGCGCCTTGAGCTTCCTCAAATCCATGGCTTATCCCTTCCGCCCCATGTTGAGAGCGTGCTCCAACGCAAGCTCGTACCCCTTCGGACCAAGCCCGCAGATCAACCCGACCGCCAGATCGGTGAAGTAGGAATGGTGGCGGAAGGGCTCCCGCGCGAAGACGTTGGACAGGTGCACTTCGATGAACGGCACCTTGACCGCCGCCAACGCGTCCCGCAGGGCGATGCTGGTGTGCGTGAACGCCGCGGGATTGATGATGATGAAGTCGACCGGCGCCTCGAAGAGCCGCTGTACGCGGCCGATCAGCTCCGCTTCGCTGTTGCTCTGGAACGTTTCCAGCGTCGCGCCGGCGGCGCGCGCCCGTTCCACCAACCGCCCATCGATGTCGGCCAGCGTCGTCGTTCCGTAGATGCCCGGTTCGCGGCGACCCAGGAGATTGAGGTTGGGGCCGTGCAGAACCAGGATGCGCCGGCTCATCGGGGGTGCCTACGTACGGCCGGTCCCTGAGCGTGAGCGGGCTTCGTCAGCGGGGCCGGGCAGCTCCGAGGCACTGACACACCCCTGGGGACAGCGACCGAAGCGAGCGTGGGGGGGCGTTCCATCAAGCGAGTTTGCCGTGGTTCGGCGCAGTTTGTCCAGCTTTCGGCTCAGCTCCTGCACTAGATCACGCGTCTGACAGCTTGAGATCCAAGGCTCGGCATTCCGGACAGATACGCAGCACCGGTTTCGGCCGGAACCTCTCAAAAAGCCGCCAGATCGGCGAACAAGCCTGCAGTTGCTCGCTTGTTGTCTAGAAAAGAGCCTTGAGAATGGGCTCCAACTTCGCCTCGGACGTGGCTCCGAGGATCGTGTGGACGACCTTTCCCGACCGGTCGATCACCACGGTGAAGGGCAAGGCACCCAGTTCGTTCCCCAGCGAACGCGACATCTCGACGGCGTCCAGTTCCCCCACCAATACCGGATAGTTGATGCCGACTTCGCGCATGTACGGCGCCACTTTGTCCTTCTCGTCGATGGCGATGCCGACGAACTGGAGCCCCTCACCCTTCAGGCGTTCCTGCATCCGGATGAACTCCGGGATCTCCTTGCGGCACGGTGCACACCATGTCGCCCAGAAATTCACCACCAGAACCTTTCCTTTCCAGGTGCCGAGCGGCTGCTTGCCGCCTTCGATGCTTTCGAGCGCGGTCTCGAGCAGACCGGCGGGCGTGACCACTACCGGGCCGCGATTGAGCGGATGCAGGGCCAGCCCCGCCGCGAGCGCTGCCAACGCCACCGCGATGAACAGAAAGATCTTGGTACCGCGCTTCATCGACACTCCAGGTTCAGGGGGTTTTCTCGGGTCTCACGCCGCCGAGGGAATCGATGAGCGAGCCGCTGCCGGCCGGTTCGGCTGCGCCGATCCCCGGGCCGAGGACCACCTGCTGCTGCTGCGGCGTGTAGCAGACCCCGGCATCGGCGCAGCCCTGCGACCGGGCGGTCAGGGTGAAGCGCTCGGTCCCTGCGGGCAGCTTGACCGGAACCCGGATCACCACCGGCCCCCGGTAGATCTCGACCCGGCCGAAGAACTCGTCCTCGTGGACGGCGGGCTTCGGCGTGCGCGGCACGCCGAGCGCCACCGCCGCCGGCTCGGTCGCGAACTTGAGTTTGTCGCGATACAGGTAGTAGCCGGGGGCGATGTCGTACCTGACTACGATCTCGTTGCGACTCACGAGCTGGGCGCTCAGGCGGAAGGCCTGCTGAGGTGTCAGCAGGTCGCCCTGCCCCGCCCAGGTTGCGGGAGCGCAGCCCAGCGCGATGCCGAGCAGAAGCCGTTGCAAGCTCATGGAAACCCTCGATCGATCAGCGCGCCGGCGCCACGGAATCGCGCACCCAGTCGAGATAGCCGGCCAGTCCGGCCATCACCGGAATCGCCACGATCTCGGGCACCTCGTAGGGATGAAGAGCGCGCAGTTCGCGCTCGAGATCCGGGTAGCGGCTGCGGGTGGTCTTGATCACCAGGGGCGTCTCGTCGGCGGATTCGACCGCACCCCGCCATCGGTAGACCGACCGGCACCCCGCAAGGATGTTGACGCACGCCGCGGTTCGCGACTCGATCAACGTCCGTGCGAGATGCTCCGCCCGCGCCGCATCCGGCATCGTCGTGAACACCATCAACACGTCGTCCGTCATGGTTGAAGGCCGCGCTTCTCACCCGCCACCCGAGACACGCCCTCGAAGGTGTGCCCCGCCTGTACCAGGCGCGGCCCGACCACGGCCGGTGACGTCTCGGCCCGCGCCGATCTCAACGCAAAAGCGGCCCGGCCTCTGGCGAGAGCGCCGCAGGCCCATCGGGAGGGCATCATTTCAGCGCGCCGTCTCCAGGCTCGCCAGGGCGTCGGCCACGGTCGGATACTTGAGTCGCACGCGCAGCTCGCGCTTCAGGCGCCCGTTGGCCATCCGCCGCGATTCGCGCATGAAGGACAGCAGGTTCTCCGGGACCACCGTCTGCGCCTCGCGAAAGCTCACCCGCGGCGGCGGCGGCAATCCGAACCGCTCGGCCACCAGATCGAAGTATTCACCCATACGCATGCCTGAATCGTCGTTGGCGTTGTAGGCTCGACCGGCCCGGCCACGGGACAGCGCCGCGATCACGATGCGGGCCAGATCGTCCGCATGGATGTGATTGGTGTAGGGATCGTCCTCGCTTGCGAGAGCAGGAGTGCCCGAGGCGAGACGCTCGAGCGGCAGACGGTTCGCCGCATAGATGCCCGGCGCCCGCAGGATCACGACCGAGACGCCGTTCGTCCGGCCCCAGGCCCGCAACTGCCGTTCGGCATCCGCACGGCGACGGGCGCGCGCATTCCCCGGCCGCAGCCGCCGGGTTTCGGTCACCCATTCGCCGCGGCAATCGCCATAGACGCCGCTGGTACTGATGTACACCAGACGCTGTGGTAACCTCCCGCCCTTCCCGAGCGCCCGGATGAGATTCGCGGTGCGCGTGTCGCGATCGCCGGTCGCGGGCGGCGGCGCCAGATGGACCACGTCGTGGGCGAGGCCCCCCAGACGGTCGAGGCTTTCCGGAATGTCGAGATCGCCCGGAACCGCCACCAGACCGTGCGAGCGCAGCAGCGTGTGCTTGTCCTGCGTGTGCATCAGGGCGTAGATGCGATAGCGTCCCGCCAGGGCCGGCGCCATGCGCAAGCCGACGTCGCCGCACCCCACGATCAGCAGTCTTCTCATGCCTCAATTCTAGATTATCCGTCTCAAGATGGCCTTCCACGTCACGATCGAGAAGACCGGCCACGCGTTCGACGCGGCCGACGGCGAAACGGTTCTCGCGGCCGCTCAGGCGGCCGGCATCACCCTCCCCTACGGTTGCCGCAACGGCGCGTGCGGCGCCTGCAAGGGCAAGATCGTCGAAGGCAAGGTGGACTACGGCTCACACCAGCCGTGGACGCTGACCGACTTCGACAAGTCCCAGGGCTACGCACTCTTCTGCTGTGCCAAGCCTCTGACCGATCTCGTGATCGACGCCCGCGAAATCGCGGGCGTGGGAGACATCCAGGTGCGGAAGCTCCCGTGCCGCGTGATGAGCATAGAGAAGCCCGCCGCCGACGTGGCCGTGCTCCGCTTGAAGCTCCCCGCCAACGAGCGCTTGCAGTTTCTCGCCGGGCAGTACCTGGAGATGTTGCTGAAGGACGGCAAACGCCGTGCGTACTCCATGGCAAATCCGCCGCATGAGACCGATCACATCGAACTGCACGTGCGCCGGATGCCCGGCGGCGCCTTCACCGAACCCGTCTTCACCACGCTGAAGGAGAAGGACATCCTGCGCTTCGAAGGGCCCATGGGTACCTTCTTCCTGCGCGAGGATTCCGACAAGCCGATGGTGCTGCTCGCGAGCGGCACCGGCTTCGCTCCGATCAAGGCGATCCTCGAGCATGCGTTCCACGAAGGCACGACGCGCGAGATGGTCCTGTACTGGGGCGGCCGCCGTCCCGCGGACATCTACCTGGCATCGCTGTGCGAGCAATGGCAGCGCGAGCACGAGAACTTCAGCTTCATTCCCGTGGTGTCGGACGCGCTGCCGGAAGACGGCTGGACCGGGCGCGACGGTTTCGTGCATCGGGCCGTGATGCAGGATTTCCCCGACCTCTCGGGCCATCAGGTGTACGCGTGCGGCGCGCCGATCGTGGTGGACTCGGCGCACAAGGACTTCACGAGCCAGTGCGGACTGCCGGACGAGGAGTTCTACTCGGACAGCTTCACGGCTTCGGTGGATCCGGTGAAGCCGTGACTGGTGACTGGGGATTCGTGACTGGTGTTCGTGCCTGACGGTTGCGTTTGCTCGAATTGCGGCGAGATCCGCGACCACCAGTCACGAGTCACCAGTCACGGCCTTATCCGCTGTTCCGCAACCCCGCCGCGATCCCGTTGATCGTGAGCAGGATCGCCCGTTTCACCCGATCGTCGGTTTCCCCCGCCCGCCAGCGCCGCAGCAGTTCCACCTGCAGATGGTTGAGAGGATCGATGTACGGTGAACGGTTGCGGAAACTCCGCGACAGTCCGCTGTTCGACTCCAGCAGTTCGCTCTGACCGGTGATCGAGAACAGCGCCTGCACCGTTCGATCCCATTCGCCCTGGATGCGCGCGAAGATCTCGGCTCGCAGCGTTTCGTCCGGCACCAGTTCCGCATAGCGCGAGGCCACGCTCATGTCGCTCTTGCCGAGCACCATGTCCATGTTGGACAGCAGCGCCCGGAAGAACGGCCATTCGCGCACCATGCGGGCGAGCAATTCCTTGGCGGATTCGCCGCGCTCGGCGACCAGCGCTGCCACCGCGGTGCCGAACCCGTACCACCCGGGCAGCATGATGCGGGCGAGCGACCATGAGAACACCCACGGTATGGCGCGCAGATCCTCGATGCGGTCGGACTTCTTGCGTGAGGCGGGCCGGCTGCCGATGTTCATCTCGGCGATTTCCGTGATCGGCGTGGCCGAGCGGAAGAACTGCACGAAGCCGGGCGTTTCGTACACGAGATTGCGGTACGCCGCGTAGGCGGTGGCGCTCATCTGCTCCAGCACCGCATGCCATTCGGGCTGACCGCCACTGGCGCCACGGCTGCCCAGCAGCGTCGCCTCGAACGTCGCGGCCACCAGCGTTTCCAGGTTGCGCCGGCCGATCTCGGGCTCCGAGTACTTCGACGCGATCACTTCGCCCTGCTCGGTGATGCGGATCTGGCCCGCCACCGATCCCGGCGGCTGCGCGAGGATGGCCTGGTAGCTCGGACCACCGCCACGGCCCACGGTGCCGCCGCGGCCATGGAACAGCCGCAAGCCCACACCGTGTTTCGCGAACACGTCGACGAGCGCGAGCTCGGCCTTGTACAGTTCCCAATTCGACGTGAGGAAGCCGCCGTCCTTGTTGCTGTCGGAGTACCCGAGCATCACCTCCTGCACGTTGCCACGGCTCGCGAGCAGCTTGCGGTAGTAGGGCACGGAAAAGAGATCGTCCATGATCGGACCGCACCCGCGCAGGTCGGTGATGGTCTCGAACAGCGGGATGATGTTGACGTGCAGCTTCGCATCCAGCGCCGGCTCGAGCATGCCGGCCTCCTTGGCGAGCAGCGCCACCTCCAGGACGTCGCTCACGCTGCCGGCGTTGGAGATGATGTAGTTCGGGAGCGCCCTGCGACCGTATCGCTGCTGCATCTCGGCGGCGGTGTCGAGCACGGCGAGTTCCCGTTGCGAGTCCTCGCTGTAGCGGAGATACGGCGAGCGCAACAGCCGCGGGATCTCCAGCTCCGCCACCAGCCAGCGGCGGCGCTCCTCTTCGTCGATGCTCGCGTAGCCGCCGCGCCGCGCGCCGAGGCGGAACAGCTCCGCCACCACCTGCTCGTGGATGCCGCTGTGCTGGCGCATGTCGAGCGGCGTCAGATGGAAGCCGAAGATGGAGGCCGCATGCATCAGGCTGCGCAGGCGCCCTGCCGCCACGCGGGCCGACCCGTTCTGCTGCAGCGATTCGGATAGCACGCGCAGATCGGCGATGAAAGCCTCGACATCCGGGTAGGGCTTCGACTCGCCCACCGCACGCCGGTCGGGCGAATGGTGGTCCAATGCGACGGAAGTCGCGGCGAGCTTGCTGTAGATGCCGATCAGCGCCCGGCGATAGGGTTCGTCGCGCCGGTGACCGGACGCATCCGGTGCCGCGTCGGCCATGGCGGCCAGTGCCGGACTGATCGTGACCACACGCAAGGACTGCGACAGCTCGCTGCCCAGCGTGTGCACCTCGCTCAAGTACCAGTCCATGGCAAGCGAACTCTGGCGCACCAGCGCGTGCCGCATCACGTCGGCGGTGACGAACGGATTGCCGTCGCGGTCGCCGCCGATCCAGCTGCCCAGCCGGATGAACGGCGCGGCCGACAGCGTCGTGCCGGGCCAGCGCGCGGCGACCTGCTCCTCCACCTGCGCATACAGCTTGGGCAGCTGCGACAGGAACGTGTAGCGATAGTAGGACAGCCCGTTCTCGATCTCGTCGGCCACGGTCAGCTTGAGTTCGCGCAGCACGCGGGTCTGCCACAGCGTCAGCACGAGGCAGCGCAGCGATTCCTCGTTGGCGGCGCGTTCGTCCGCCGTGAGTTGCAGCCGGTCGCGGTCGGTGAGCAGCCGCGCGATCTCGAGCTGACAATCGAGGATGCTCTTGCGCTGCACTTCGGTCGGATGCGCCGTCAGCACCGGGGAAATGAGGGCGCGCCCGAAGAACGCGGCCACCTGCGGCCCCTCGATGCCGGCGGCCAGCGCCCGATCAAGCGCCAGTGCGAGCGAACCCTCGGCCGGCGGCCCCCCCTCGAGCTGCTGCGCACGGTGCCGTCGGTTCTGGTGCTGATCCTCGGCGATATTCGCGAGCAGCGAGAAATAGCTGAACGCACGGATCACGGCCGTCACGCGGCCGGGGTCCAGCAGATCCAGGGTGGCCTCGAGTTCGCTCCTGGCCTGTTGGTCGCGATCGCGGCGGAAGCGGATCGCGGTCTGGCGGATGCGCTCGATCAGCTCGAACGCGTCATCGCCCTCCTGCTCGCGGAGAGTGATGCCGAGCATCCGGCCGAGCAGCCGGATGTCCTCCTTCAACGGCAACTCCGGGTCCTGCACGACTTCGGCTTGGGTGTTGGCGTTCATGCCCGCGTCCTCGGGTGGAAACATTCAAAGGGGTGTCCTCCGACGACCTCCCGAGACGGTGCGCAGCTGCTCGAGTACCAGATCGAGCGCGGCCCGTCGGTGTTGTCCGGCTTCTTCTTCGCGGCCGGTGAGTTCCGATAGCTGAGCGAGTTCGAGATGGGCGGTGTGCGACGCCTCCACCCCGATGCTCGCTTCGAAATAACTGCGCGCCTTGCCCCACAGTCCGGCCTGGGCGCACAGCCGGCCCAGCGCGATCAGCAAGGTCGCGTCGCGCGGATGTGCCGGCAGCCAGCGTTCCGCCTTCTGGATCTGGTCGCGCGTGTCGTCGGCGGGACAATCCGGGTACAGCGCCACCAGGTGCGTATCCCACTGCTCTTCGAGAGCCGCCTCGATGACCTGGTGCGCCTCGCCGCACGACCCCACGGTCGCGAAACACTCCGCCGCAGTCCGCGCCACCAGCGGGTCGAGCTTGAGATCGGACGGCAACCGTTCCCACGCATCGCGGAACTGCTTCGCATTGATCGCCTTGCGTTTCAAGCCTTCCGCCGTCGCGGTGCGGCGCAGCTGCGATGCCACGACCGGATCCAGCACGCCCTTGGCCGCGAGCTTCGGCAGCAGCTCGAGCACCCGGTCCCAGTTCTTCGACATCTGGTGCGCCTTCAGCTCGAGGCGCAGCGCCGCCGTGTGCCCGCCGCGCAGGCGCTCCAGCACCGCGAGACCATCGTGGTGGCGCCGTTCGTCCAGCAGCAGTTCGGCCTGGGTGATGTGATGCAGATACTCCTCCGACGTGGCAGCCGATTCGACCCGCGCCAGGTAGGCATCGCGAGCTTCGAACGCGCGCATCTCGTGCGCAGCACGGGCTGCGATCACCGCCGACAACGCCGGCTCTACGCCGGAGTCGAGCGCCGTCGCCGCCGACTTCTGTGCCCGGCCGAAGCGCCCCTCGAAGTACGCCCGTAAGGCGTCCTTGAACGCCACCCGCCCCGCATCGTTGCGGCGCCGCGCGCGGAACCGGCGTGCTTCCTCGGGCAGGGCGACCGCGAGGAACAACCCACGGAGGAGGAAATAGGCGAGCACGAAGGCGGCCGCGATCACCATCACGGCGAGATTGAGCGAAAGCTCGATCCTGGTGGTGGGCAGCGCGATCAGGACATAACCGGTGTTGTAGCGCGCCGCGAGCACCACGCCGACGGCGACTGCGAAGAGGGCAAGAATCCAGACGAGCGCGCGCATGCGCGGCTACTTGCGCACGAAGCGCGGCGAGCGCACGGCTTCGAGGCTGTCGGCGAGATCGGGCAGCTTGAGCGCCAGATCGGTCTCACCCAGTTGCTTCAGGGTCGCCCCCGCGATCGCCACGGACTTGGACTTGCCGTCGAAATACTGGGCGAGCCACTTGGACGCGGTCTTGAGATCGGCGCGAAACGTCGCCTCGTCGCGCGCCAGCAGCGCGAGGCGCGCCGACAGCAGCTTCAACTTGAGGTTTTCGCGCAGGAAGTACGCTTGCTCGGGTGCGAGCAGTGGCACCTCGGGACTGGCCACGACGCGCACCCGCAGCAGATCCTTGAGGTCGCGCCAGTACTCGCCGGAGAGTCGCGACCAGAATCCGCCTTCGGCCATCGGTGTCCGCACCGGCGGTTCGTCGGGCCTGCCGTCTGCCGCGAGCGGCAGCGAGTCCACCGCCGCCACGAGGTTGTCGAGCTTGAGGGTGAGGCCAGGCACGTCGACCGCAGGCAGCGCCTTCAGGCGATCGATGTCGGCGTTGATCACCTTGCGCAGCGGGATCAGGCTCGGGCGATCGGCACGCGCGAGCCGCTTGTCGGCCGCCTCCAGGGCGATGAGGGCGGCGCGCACGTTGCCGGCGAGCTGCAGTTGCTGGGCCGCCGTGGTGAGGATGCCTTCCACCTCCGCCAGCACCCACTCGTCGCGATTGCGCGCGAGTTCCTGATAGAGCGCCTCCAGCGCGATGCGCTGGCTCTGGGTTTCCAACAGCCGCGCTTCGAGCATTCCCATCCGGCTTTCCACGTCGCGCAGCGTGTTGCGCACCTGATCGGCAGTGAGCCGCGCGTCGCGACCGGTCTGATCGAGATCGCTCACCCGCTTCGCGAGATCGCCCTGCAGCTGCGAGGCTTCGCGCCGCGCTTCGCCCCATTGCCACAGGGCGATGGCGAGTGCGACCACGGCGATCACCGTAGGGACGTTGAGATGCCGGAGCAGGCGCTGCCTGGTGGACGGGGTCGCCGCCGGCGGAACGGGCTGCGGGAGTTGTTCGCTCATGATCCGGCTGCCACCAGCCCGACACCGAGAAGCGCGATGAGCGCCGACACCATGGCGGCGTCGCCGCTCGCGCAGACGTGGACCGCCGCCACTCCGCGATCCCGTGCCGCCTGCGCGATGCGTTCGTGCGGAACCACGTGCGGGAGTTCCGCAAGAGCAGCCGCATCGGCGGCAAGCATTTCATACAGGTTGCGGACGCCCTCCGCGCTCGTCGCGGTCACTGCCGAGAGGGACCCGGCGGCGATGCGCGCACGAACCGGCGCGACGGGAACCTCGGGTCGAAACCGTTCATAGCAGGGCACCACGTCCACGACTGCACCGCGGGCAGCGAGTCCCGTGGCCAGCAGATCGCGCCCGCCGACCCCGGTGAAGATGGCGACGCGGCGGCCCGACGTGTCCCGCAGGGCTGCGGTGGCGAGCAGCGCTTCGCTGTCGGCACCTTGCGCCGGCACGATTACGTCGACGGCGCCGGCCGCGCGCAGCTCCGATGCCGTGCCTTCGCCCACGGCCGCCAGCCGGGTCCGAGGGGACAAGCCGCCGGCCGCGGCGAGCCAAGGCCACGCCTTCATCACGGCGTTGGCGCTCGTGAAGACGACAAGATCGAACTCGGCACGATTCGCGACGGCGCGCTGCAGCGGTTGCGGATCGGACGCATCGCGAATCGCGATGGTCGGGAACAATACGGGCTCGCCGCCATGGCTGCGGATCAGTTCCGCGAGCGCACCGGCCTGATGCCGGGGTCGGGTCACGAGAACCGCGCGACCGGCGAGTTCGGCGCCGGCAGCCATTCAGGCCACACCCTCGAGAGCGCTCAGGATCTCGCGGGCCCCGGCGGCGGCCAGCCGATCCGCGATCTCCTGGCCGAGGGGTTCCGCGCCTTCGGGCGCGTGGACAACCTCGCCGGTGGCCCTGGCCATGCGAGCCCCGTCGGGACTCGCGACGAACCCGCGCATGGAAGCGCGCCCATCGGCGATGGTGGCAAACGCACCGAGCGGCACCGTGCAGTTGCCGCCCAGGCTGCGGCTCACGGCACGTTCGGCGCGAACGCACCATGCCGTGTCCGCGTGGTTCAGCGTCTGCAGCAACCCCACCAGATCGGCGCGATCCGCCCTACACTCGATGCCGATTGCACCCTGACCCACGGCCGGGATGCTTTCCTCGGGCGTCAGCAGGCCCGCGATGCGCGCCTCCAGGCCGAGCCGCTTCAGTCCGGCGGCAGCCAGGATCACGGCGTCGTACTGCCCCTCGTCCAGCTTGCGCAGCCGGGTCTGTACGTTGCCGCGCAGGGACTCGATGCGAAGCTGCGGAAACCGTGCCCGGATCTGGCTTTCGCGGCGCTGGCTCGACGTACCCACCACCGCGCCGGGCGGCAGTTCGCTCAAGGCGCGATGGCGGTTCGAGACGAACGCGTCGCGCGGGTCCTCGCGCTCACCGATGGCGGCGATGACGAAACCGGGCGGCAGATTCACCGGCACGTCCTTCATCGAATGCACGGCGATGTCGGCCCGGCCGTGCAGCAGGGCGTCCTCGAGTTCCTTCACGAAGAGCCCCTTGCCGCCGATCTTGGCAAGCGAGGTGCCGAGCTTGCGGTCGCCTTCCGTCGTCATTCCCAGCAGTTCCACCTGCAGGCCGGGGTGCGCCCGGGCGAGACGCGCGCGAATGTGCTCAGCCTGCCAGAGCGCGAGGGCGCTCTCGCGGGTGGCGATGACGATGCGATCGGGGGTGACGGCAGGCACGGTCGAACTCCTACGACGACAACGGAATTCTAACAGTCGGGGTGTGCCGTCGCGGGGCGGGCCTGTCAAAGCCGAACCACGGAGGCGGCATGGAGAAGAACTTGCCGGGTTTCCCCCTGCCCCCGGCGTTCTCCGTGGCAAAGACGGCTTCTAGAGCAGGCTTTTCCCGAACTCGCGCACCACGTGAGCTTGCCGACGCGACACGGGCAGCTTCTCGTCGATGCCCTTCAGCACGGCCACCCAGCCACCTTCGCCGTCTTCCGCCGCCTTCTCGAAACCGGCCAGGTGTGCTTTCGCGACCAGACAGCTGCGATGGATGCGCACGAAGCTGCTGGCGAACTCCTGTTCGAGGCGCGACAGCGATTCCTCCAGCAGCAGCTCGCGCTCGCGCGTGCGGATCGATACGTACTTGAGCTCGGCCCGCAGATAGATGATGTCCGGCACCGGCACGAGAATCACGCGCCCGCGCTCCTGCACCGAGAGATGGGTGCGGGCTTCCGGTGCCAGTTCCTTCAGCACGTCCAGCCGCAGCGGCGTGAGCGCGCGCGCGCGGCTGATGGCATCGAACAGCCGGCGCAGCCGGATGGGCTTCAGCAGGTAGTCCACCGCGTGCAACTCGAAGGCCTTCACGGCGTACGCGTCGAACGCGGTGGTGAAGATGATCCTGGGCGGCTCCGGCAGCTTCTGCAGATGCTGCGCAGCCTCGAGCCCGTCCATCTCGGGCATGCGGATGTCGAGCAGCACCACGTCCGCCTCGCGTTCCTGCAGCAACTCGATCAGCTCGCGGCCGTTCGCGGCCTCGCCCACCAGCTCGATGGGCAACGTCGCCGCACAGTCCCGCAGCAGGTCGCGCATGCGGCTGCGTGCCGGGACCTCGTCGTCCGTGATGACTACGCGCAAAGACTGCGGATGATGACTCACGCGCTCACATCTCCTTGTCGGTCCCCGCAGCCGTTCGCCTTGCTCGCACGTGCCGAGGCTCGGTAGCTCACGGCCGCACTTCGTCGTCCGTAATGACCACGCGCAACGCCTGCGGGTGGCTCATCCTGCCTGCTCCCCGGTCTTCTCGCTCACGTAAGGCACACGGATGTGTACGACATAGGCATTGTCCTCCACCCGCGACTCCAGTCGCCCCTCCGCGTCGAAATGCAGGGCGAGACGCTCGCGGATGTTGCCGAGCGCCATCTTGTTGCCGGCGTGGTGCCGGCCCTCCTTGCGATAGGGGTTGCGCAGCACGATGTGCACCTCGCCGCGGATCTGATAGATGTTGATGCTCACCACGCCGGGGTCGGGCGAGGGTTCGATGCCGTGGTAGACGGCGTTCTCGAGCAGCGGCTGCAGCACCAGCGGCGGCACCATCGCGTCGCGCGGCATGTTGTCCACGTGCCACTCGATGCGCAACCGGTCGCCGAGACGCAACTGCTCCAGGTCGAGGTACTGACGGCACAACTGCACCTCGTCGGCGAGCGGCGCCAGGTCGCGGTTGTCGGCCATCAGCACGCGGAACAGGTCGGCCATGTCCTCGAGCGCGGCTTCGGCGCGCTTCGGCTCGGCGCGCACCAGCGACAGCACGGCATTGATGCTGTTGAACAGGAAGTGTGGCCGGATGCGGGCCTGCAGCGCCTGCAGTCGGGCTTCGGTCAGCGCCGGCGAGAGGGCTCGGCTGCGCAGGAAGAAGTAGAACAGCACCAGCGCCGTCGCGATCCAGGCGATGAGAAGCGGCCGGTCGAGGGGACCGGGCTCGACGTCCAGGATGTCCGCGCCCAGCCGATGCGCGAGGACCGTGATGCCGGTCACGATCGCGAACACCGCAGCCACGCCCCACCGGTAGTCGAAGCGCCGCAGCCAGGGGCTCGTCACGCTGAGCGCCACCAGGCACAACACCAGCGTAGGCTGCACCCGCAGGGATGCGATGGAGAAGTCCTCCACGACCTTGCGCCACTCGTCGGTGCGCAGCACCACCGCGACGAACGACAGGAACGTCACGATGAGGAGGATCCGCAGCCACACCCCGAGGTTGAGGAAGTCGGGCAGACGGTCCGGGTACCGGTTCTGATTTATACTCACCACCCTTCCGAAGTCCAGACTTGGCGCGGGTTTCCGAGGACTGCCGCGGTCGCCGCGAGGGCCCGCGCGATGAGTCCCGCCGGCAGCGCGCATGCGCGCATCATGATCACCGATGAATTCTGAGCAAGGCCCCCAAGGCCCGCAACCCGCCCCCGGCACCTGGTCCGGCCGTTTCACTGAAGCCGTGGACGAGCGCGTCAAACGCTTTACGGCATCGGTGGGCTTCGACTGCAGGCTGGCGCGGTACGACATCGAGGGTTCGCTCGCACACGCACGCATGCTTCGTGCCGTCGGCGTCCTGTCGGCGCAGGATCTGGCCGGCATCGAACGCGGCCTCGCCCGGATCGGGGCCGACATCGAGGCCGGGCGGTTCGTCTGGTCGATCGACCTCGAGGACGTGCACCTCAACATCGAGCGGCGCCTGACCGAACTGGTGGGCGACGCCGGCAAGCGCCTGCACACCGGCCGCTCGCGCAACGACCAGGTCGCCACCGACATCCGTCTGTACCTGCGCGCGGCCATCGACGACTGCATCGCGCTGGTCCGCGATCTGCAGCGGGGCCTGGTCGACCTGGCCGAGCAGCATGCCGACACGATCATGCCCGGCTTCACCCATCTGCAGGTGGCGCAGCCGGTCACGTTCGGCCATCACCTGATGGCCTACTACGAGATGCTGGCGCGCGACGCGGAGCGCTTGCGCGACGCGCGCGTGCGCGTCAACCGTCTGCCGCTCGGCGCGGCGGCCCTGGCCGGCACCAGCTACCCGATCGATCGCGAACAGGTGGCGCGCGCGCTCGGCTTCGACGGCATCTGCGCCAATTCGCTGGACGCGGTGTCCGATCGCGATTTCGCGATCGAGTTCTGCGCCGCCGCCGCGCTCGTGATGACGCATCTGTCGCGCCTCGCCGAGGAGCTGATCCTGTGGATGAGTCCGCGCTTCGGGTTCATCGACATCGCCGACCGCTTCTGCACCGGCTCGTCGATCATGCCGCAGAAGAAGAACCCGGACGTGCCGGAACTGGTGCGCGGCAAGACCGGCCGGGTGAACGGCCATCTGGTGGCACTGCTCACACTGATGAAGTCGCAGCCGCTCGCGTACAACAAGGACAACCAGGAAGACAAGGAACCGCTGTTCGACACCGTCGACACGCTCACCGATGCGCTCGCGATCTTCGCGGCGATGATGCGCGGCATCACGGTGAACGCGGCCGCCATGCGCGCCGCCGCGCTCCAGGGCTTTGCCACGGCCACCGACCTCGCGGACTATCTGGTGAAGCGCGGTCTGCCGTTTCGCGAAGCCCACGAAGCCGTGGCCCGCGCCGTGCGCCATGCCGCCGATGCCGGTGTCGATCTGGCGGAACTGCCGCTCGACACACTGCGCCAGTTCTCGTCGCTCGTCGGCGAGGACGTCCACGCGGTGCTCACTCTGGAGGGGTCGATCGCCAGCCGATCCCATCCCGGAGGGACGGCACCGGCCCAGGTGCGCGCCGCGATCGCTGTCGCGCGCGCCGCGCTGCACCAGCCGGCGTGAGCCTGGCGCTGCCGGCGCTGTTCTCCCTCGAGGGTCGCGTGGCCCTCGTCACCGGCGGCAACTCGGGTCTCGGCAAGGCCATCGCGCTGGCCCTGGCCGAGGCTGGCGCCAACGTGGTCCTGCTGGCACGCGACCGCGCCCGGCTCGAGGAGACCGCCCGGGACATCGAAGCACTCGGTCGCGGCGTCGCCTGGTTCGACTGCGACCTGGCCGACCGCAGCACATTGAGCGATGCCGCCGTGCGCGCGGCGAAGCCCTTCGGCGCGCCGGACATCCTGGTCAACGCCGCCGGCGTCAACCGGCGGCCACCGCTGTCGCAACTCACCCCCGACGACTGGGACGTCACGCTGCGCCTCAATCTGGACACCCCGCATTTCCTCGCCCAGGCGCTGGTGCCGGCGATGATCGCGCGCGGCTGGGGCCGCATCATCAACCTCGCCTCCCTCCAGTCGATCCGCTCGTTCAACAACAGCGGTGCGTATGGCGTATCGAAGGCCGGTCTGGCGCAGTTGACCCGGGTCCAGGCCGAAGCCTGGTCGGGCAAGGGCATCAACAGCAACGCCATCGCCCCCGGCTTCTTCCGCACGCCGCTCACGCGCGCGGTCTTCGACGATCCGCAGAAGGCTGCGGCACTGGCCGCCCGTACGATGATCGGGCGCAACGGCGAGTTGGACGACGTCCGGGGTCTGGCGGTGTTCCTGGCATCGCGCGCTTCCGACTACATCACGGGACAGGTGATCTTCCTCGACGGCGGTTTCTCCGCCGGCTGAGCCCCCGTTTCGCGTTGCCCGAAACGCGCCGGACTGCTAGATTCGGCGTCCCTCGCAGGCCCGTTGCACAACGGCCGCGACAACGATTCGAAATGAGGGAGGAGCCATGAAGATCGGGACCGTTCTGCGCGGCTGGGTAGCCATCACCGCCGCGCTCGGGATCAGCCTGGCGGCGCAGGCCCAGGACAAGAAGACCAGCATCAAGGTCGGCTTCGTGACCTTCCTGTCCGGCCCGGCGGCCGGACCGTTCGGCGTGCCCGCGAAGGTGGCCGCCGAAGCCATCGTCGAATCGCTCAACGCCGGCAAGGCTCCGCCGCCCTACCAGACCAAGGGCATCGGCGGCCTGCCGATCGAGATGGTCATCATCGACGAGGCCGGCGGCGCCACCAAGCAGGTGAGCGAGTACCGCACCCTGGTGCAGCGTCAGGACGTCGACGTGGTGATCGGCTACATCGGCAGCGGCGACTGCCTCGCCGTGGCGCCGGTGGCCGAGGAGCTGAAGAAGCTCACCGTCCTGCTCGACTGCGGCACCCCGCGCGTCTTCGAGGACGCCGCCTACAAGTACGTCTTCCGGACCCGCCCGCACGCGACCATGGACGCCGTGGCCGCCACCATGTATCTGCTGGACAACCGTCCCGCCGTCAAGCGTGTCTCCGGGATCAACCAGAACTACGCCTACGGCCAGGATTCCTGGAACGACTTCGAGGCCACCATCAAGACCCTGAAGCCGGCGGTGGAGATCATCTCCTCGCAGATGCCCAAGTTCGGCGCCGGCCAGTACGGCGCGGAGATCTCGGCGCTGATCTCGTCGGCTCCGGACGTCATCCATTCGAGCCTGTGGGGCGGCGATCTCGAGGCGTTCATGCTGCAGGCCCAGCCGCGCGACCTGTTCAAGTCTTCCCAGCTGGTGCTGGTTGCGGGCGAACCCTACCTGCACCGCCTGCCCGGCAAGATCCCCGACGGCACCATCGTCGGTGCGCGCGGCACCAACGGCGTGTTCGCGCCGGACTCGCCGTTCAAGCGCTGGCTGGTGGAGATCTACAAGGCCAAGGCCAACCTCGACCCCAACTATCCCGCCTACAGCACTGCGCAGGCCTTCCTCGGCCTCAAGGCGGCGTACGAGAAGGCGATGCGCGACAAGATCAGCTCGGCGATCCCCATGGGGGCGGCGAAGAACGTGAAGGAAGAGATGGAGAAGGCCTACTCGCCGCCGAACCAGGAGGAGATCATCGCCGCCTTCGAGAAGCTCACCTTCGACAGCCCGTCGGGCAAGGTGAAGATGGCGCTCGGCAAGGGTCACCAGGCGGTGATGGGTACGGCCTACGGCACCACCCGCTTCGAGAACGGCGTGGTGAAGGTCGGCAACATCAAGTACTACGACGCGGAGCGCGTCACGCCGCCGGAAGGCGTCACCTCGCTCGACTGGATCAAGTCGGGCTTCAAGCGACCCTGACCCGCGCCACACCAGCACTGCCGCACCCATGAACCAGCTGTTCGCCGTCCTGATCGACGGCATCGTCTACGCGTCCTGGTTGTTCATCATCGCGGTGGGGCTCACGCTCATCTACGGCGTGATGAAGATCCTCAACATCGCGCACGGCAGCCTGTACGCGCTCGGCGCGTTCACCGCCGTGTCGTTCTGCAGCGCGTGGTTCAACCACAACTACGCGGCCGCCGGCAGCTTCGCGATGCTCGCCGCGGCCGCGGTCGTGGTCGGGCTGATCTTCGGCCCGCTGATCGAGCGCGGCCTGCTGCGCTTCATGTACGGCAAGGACGAGGTGGTGCTGGTGCTGGTCACGTACGCGCTGTTCCTGATCCTCGAGGACGTGATCAAGCTCGTGTGGGGCGTGGATCCGCTGCTGGTGCAGGGCCCGAACGGCGAGACGCCCTACTCGGTGCTGGGCAACTTCGAGGCGAGCGGACTCAGCTATCCCTACTACAACCTGGTGTTGGTCGGCGTGGCGGTGGCCACCGGCGCCGCGCTCACCTGGGTGCTCACCCGCACCCGCAACGGCAAGCTGCTGATCGCCGTCATCCACGACCGCGAGATGAGTGCCGCCATGGGCATCGACGTGGGTCGCACCTACTTCGTCACCTTCACCGTCGGTGCGATGCTCGCGGCCGTCGGCGGGGCGCTGACCGCGCCGACCGTGTCGGTGGTGACCGGCATGGGCGCCGAAGTGATCGTGATGGCCTTCGCCGTGGTGGTGATCGGCGGCCTCGGCAGCCTCCCCGGCGCTGCGCTCGGCGCGTTCATCGTTGGCATGGTGCGGGCCGCCTCGATCCACTACAAGCCGGAGCTGGAGCTCTTCAGCGTCTACCTGGTGATGGCCGTGGTGCTGATCGTTCGGCCCAAGGGCCTGTTCAGCGGCGCCGAGGTGCGCAAGATATGAAGCTCGATCGCACGTCCATCGCGATCGTCGTGATCACGGTGGCACTGCTGGCGGCCGCCCCGGCGCTGCCGCGGTGGGCCATGTCGCTGCTCAACGTGTCGCTCTGCTACGGCACGGTGGTGCTCGGCATGATGCTGCTGATGCGCACCGGCCTGGTGTCGTTCGGGCACGGCCTTTACTACTGTCTCGGCGCGTATGCCGCCGGCACGGTGGACCAGATGCTGAAGATCCCCGACATGGCGCTCATGGTGCTCGCCGGTGCCGCCGCCACCGGGATCGTCGCCGCCATCCTCGGCCTTCTGCTGGCGCGCTATCGCGACATCTTCTTCGCGATGCTGTCGCTGGCGTTCTCCATGATCCTCTACGGGCTGCTGGTGAAGTCGTCCGCGCTCGGCTCGACCGACGGCTTCAACATCTCCGCCAAGAGCATCTTCGGCATCGCGGTAGTGGACAACGCCCATCGCTACACCACGTTCGGCATCACGGTGGTGCTCACCATGCTCTGCGCCCTCCTGCTGAACCGTTACCTGCGTTCGCATCGTGGGCGGCTCGCCGAAGCAATCCGCGACAACGAACTGCGTGTCGAATACATGGGGGCCTCGGTGCGCGCCACCATCCACCTGCATTACGTGATCTCGGCCGTGCTGGCCGGCATCGGCGGCGCGCTGATGGCGATCAACATCGGCCACATCGACCCCGAGATGACGTACTGGCCGCAATCGGGCGAGTTCGTGTTCATCGCCATCCTCTCCGGCACCGGCAACGTGTTCGCCCCGATCGGCGGCGCGCTGGTGTTCGAGACCATCCGCAGCTTCGCCTACGAATACTCGCCCAACACCTGGCAGATGGTGCTGGGCATCACGATGCTGATCGTGATGATCTTCCTGCCGGGCGGCCTCTGGTCGCTCCTGCAGCGCCGCAAGCCGGCATGAAGGCGCGCGCGCATTCGATGGACTGCTGCAGATTGAACAGAACCTCAACAGAACCTCTCAACGCGGGGGACGCGGAGGACGCGGGGGGAAACCCAACCCGCCGCCTTTGGGTCTTGCCTTTCCTCCGCGTCCTCCGCGTCCCCCGCGTTGAGCGCTTGGTCGGTGCAACAACATGAGCACCATCCTGCACGCCAAGGGCCTCAACAAGAGTTTCGGCGCCGTCACCGCCGCGAACGACATCAACGTCGCCGTCGAGCAGGATTCCGTCGTCGGCCTGATCGGCTCCAATGGTGCCGGCAAGACCACGTTCATCAACATGGTCACCGGATATCTCAAGCCCACCACCGGCTCGATCCATTTCGAGGGGCGCGACATCACGCCGCTCAAGCCGCGCCAGATCACCCAACTCGGCATCTGCCGCTCGTTCCAGATCCCGCAGCTCTACAACACCATGACGGTGGCCGAGAACCTGATGGTGGGCGTGGGCATCGTCGCTTCCTCCGGGGCCCGCTGGGCCAAGTCGAACCGCCTCGACGTCGCACCGGAGCAGGCGGTGGAGGCGATGCTCGAACAATTCGGTCTCGGCGACTATCGCAACCGGCAATCGGGCCTGCTGCCCGAGGGTACGCGCAAGCTGCTCGACATCGCCATGGCCATGGTGGTGCGCCCGCGCATCCTGCTGCTCGACGAGCCCACCAGCGGCGTGTCGGCCGACGAGAAGTTCGTCCTGATGGACCGCGTGATGGCGGCGGTGCGCGAAGGCAAGGTCACGGTGCTGTTCGTCGAGCACGACATGGAGGTGGTAGAGCGCTACACCCATCGCATCCTCGCCTTCTACGAAGGCCGCATCATCGCCGACGGCGAACCGGCCGAGGTGCTCGACGACGTCGAGGTGCGCAAGTACGTCATCGGTGAGGCGCACTAGGATGAAACCGCCCTCACGCTCCCGCTGGTAAGAACGGTACCGACATGCTCGACATCGCGAAGCTCGACGTCTCCATCGGTTCGGTCGCGATCCTGCGCGGCGTCGACATGGCGGTCGGCGACCGGCAGTTTGTCGGACTGATCGGCCGCAACGGCGCCGGCAAGACCACGCTCATGCGCGCCATCATGGGCATCCTGCCTGCAAAGGCCGGCAGCATCCGCTACCTCGGCAATTCGCTCGAGAAGACGCCAACCCACAAGCGAGCCCGCGGCGGCATCGGCTACATGCCGGAGGACCGGCGCCTGGTGCCGGCATTGACCGTCGAAGAGAACGTGTTGATTCCGGCGTGGGCCGGCGGCGCGGCCGACCAGACCGCCCGTCTGGAACGCGTGTACCGCATGATCCCGGAGGTGGAGACCTTCCGGGCCCGCAAGGGGCTGCAGCTGTCCGGTGGCCAGCAGAAGTTGGTGGCGCTGGCGCGCGCACTGATGTCCGGCACCAAGCTGCTGCTGCTCGACGAACCCTTCGAAGGCGTGGCACCGGTCCTGGCAAGGCGTCTGGCCGAAGTGATCGCTGGCCTTAAGGACGAGGGTCTGTCCATCATCCTGACCGAGTCGGACCTGTCGCACTCGCGCGATATGCTCGATCGCGTGTATCGCATCGACCGCGGAGCCGTAAGCGCAGTCTAGCAGTCGGCAGTACCCTAGGCGGAGGCGTTGCGCGGGCGTCAAGTACGACTCCGCGACGCCGTAAAAAGGGTTCTGATGGATTCGTCGAATACCGCGGCGGCCGCCCGCCAGCCCTGGCGGTTCGGGTCGATCATCCTGGCGCTGGCGCTGCTCACCGGCGCTACCGCTTGCGCCTACGGATTCTTCGCGTGGAGCACCGTCATGCGCGAGGAATCGCAGCGGCTGGAGAATCTGGCCCGCGTCGCCGGCCGCGCGGCAACCCTGTTCTACAGCCAGTTCGGCATCGCGCTCGGCGATCTCGGTGACGAACTGGCCGACGAACCGGAGACTCCGTCGCACCGCCGCCTGCAGCATATGCTCGACCGGACGCGCTCGTACGCGCCGACCCTGCGCCTGATCGGTGTCCTCGGTCCGGACGGCGAATTACTGAGCGCATCGTCCCAACTGCCGGGCAAGCTCGATCCGGCGGAACTGGCGTTCCCCACCGCGGAGAATCTGCGCACGGTACGAACCCGCTATGCGCTCGAAGTCGGGCGGCCGGTGCAGTCCGCTCATTTCGGCGAGTGGATGATTCCGTTGCGCCACGTGATCCACCGTCCGTCCGGCAAAGTGCGCTTCACCTTGTTCGCGCTGGCCGCGTTCGACGACCAGGCCACGGTCTTCGGCGATCTCTCGGTACCGGGCGATTGGGTGATCGGCATCCTGCGCAACGACCGCTACTTCCAGGGGCGCTGGCCCGCGAGTGCCAACCCGGTGGACGTCTATGCGCGTCCCTTCGCCGGCCCCATCGAGCGGTGGCTCGCGGAGAACCCGGATCGCGCGAGCGGCTACTTCGCGGGCGCGAGCCCGATCACCGGAGAAAAGCGGCTGTTCGCGGTCCACCGCCTCGAAAATCAGCCGATGACGCTGTTCCTCTCGGCGCCGTACGGCATGCTCTGGTCGCGCTGGTTCGCCGCCGTGCACGTGCCGTTCCTGCTGTTGCTGTTTCTCGCGACCGGCGCGCTGTGGATGGGTCAACGCATGGCGGCTCAGCAGGCACTGTGGTCGCGCGAGGTGCAACAGCGTCAGTCGCGCCTCGAGCTGCTGCACCGGATCGCGACCGAGATCGCCGGCGGAACGCCGGTGGTCCAGGTGATCCGGCGCACGCTCACGGCGCTCGCCGAACGCTATCCGGAGTTCCGCGCGTGCTATTCGACGCTCGACAACGATGGACGACTGGAGGTGCGCGACAGCGTTCAGCCCCCGCACATCGACGATATCACCGGTCTCGTGCTGGACTACGGCACCGACCCCGAGTATCTCGCCCGGCTGCGCCGTGGCGAGGTGTGTACCCGCGAGCACTGGGGCTCGGACGAGATCCGGACCGGAACGGCGGTGCGACGCGCGTTGCCGGTGCGCGCCTCGCTCGAGGTCTCGGTGGCGGCGCCGGGCGGATTGATCGGCCTGCTGTGCCTCGACGCCGCAGGGCCGCACGACTGGACCGACGACGAACGCGCGACGCTGCGCGAAGTGAGCGCGCAACTGGGCCTCGCGCTCAATGAAGCGCATTCCGAGGCGCTGCGCGCGGAAGCCTCGGCCCTGCTCGCGCAGCGCGAGGAATTCTTCCGGCGCCTGGCGGAGATCTCGTCCGACTGGTTCTGGGAACAGGACGAACAGTTCCGGTTCAAGAACCGTCCCGAGTACCCGGAAGACGAGAGCGGCGTGCACCCGTCGGGCCGCCGCTACGTGGGCAAGACGCGCTGGGAACTGCTCGACACGCACGCCGACCCCGAGCTGATGGAACAGCACCGCCAGACGTTGATGCGCCACGAGCCGTTCCGCGATTTCGAGCTCGAGCGCACCATGGGCGACGGCAGCGTCCGCTACCTCTCCGTGAGCGGTCTGCCGGTGTTCGACAAGGACGGCAACTTCGCCGGCTACCAGGGCATCGGCTGCGACATCACCGAACGCAAGCGTGCCGAACTGGCATTGCGGCAGAGCGAGGAGACCTTCGCCGCGGTATTCCGCAGTGCGTGGGACGGCCTGTTCCTGATGGACACCGACACCGGCGAGATCCTCGACTGCAATCCGCGCGCCGTGAGCCTGTTTGAAGCGCGCGACAAGACCGAACTGATCGGCAAGGCCGGCAACGACTTGTTCCGCCGCCCGCTGGCACGGGCGGTGATCGCCGCCGCGCTCACGCAGCTAGAGCGCGGCGAACCCTGGCACCGCGAGGACGAACTCGTCACCTTGAAGGACAACGTCTTCTGGGCCGACATCTCGGGCGCGAAGCTCTACCGCCCCGGTCGCGCCACCACGCTGCTGCGCGTCGCCGACATCAGCGAACGGCGGCGCGCCCAGGACGCGCTGGAAGCGAGCGAAGCGATGCTGGGTGCGGTGTACAACAGCTCGCGCGATGCGCTATTGCTGGGCGACATCGCCGACGGCACCGTATTCGACTGCAATCGGCGGGCGCTCGAAATGTTCGAAGCCACGGCCAAACGCCAGATCGTCGACCGGCCGGGGCACACGCTGCTGCGCCATCCGCTCTCGCGCACCCTGCTCGCAGACCGCATAACACGCATGGAGCACGGCGCGATCCTGCGCGAAGACATGGTGTTCCGCACCCGCACCGGCAAGACGTTCTGGGGCGAGATGGTCGCGGCAAAGCTCGAGATGCCCGGACGCAGCGCCTACCTGGTGCGCGTCGCCGACATCAGCGAGCGCAAGCAGGCCGAGGCGCAGTTGAAGGCGAGCGAGCAGCGCTTCCGCGATCTCTCCGAGCTTTCCTCCGACTGGTTCTGGGAACAGGGTCCCGACCTGCGGTTCATCGCTTTCGCGGAGGGCCGGCGCGACGCCGGCGGCCACAACGAGGAGGAACTGCTCGGCTTCCTGCGCTGGGAGCTGCCGTTCATCACCGATCGCGACGATCCCAAGTGGCTCGAGCATCGTCGCACACTGGAGGCGAGGGAACCGTTCACCGACTTCGTCTTCGCCATCACGAGCTCGACCGGACCGCGCTGGGTTTCGATCAGCGGCAAGCCGCTGTTCGACGAACGCGGCACGTTCCTGGGCTACCGCGGCACCGGCAAGGACATCACCGAGCGGCGCAACACCGAGGAACGGATCCGCTACCTGGCCCAGCACGACGAGCTGACCGGGCTCGCCAACCGAGCCTCGCTGCAGACCGCGCTCGCGCGCGCGATCGAGCAGGCGCGACGCCACAGCCGCCGCGTCGCCGTGTTCTTCATCGACCTCGATCGCTTCAAGATCATCAACGACACGCTCGGCCACGATGCCGGCGACGGGGTGCTGAAGACCGTGTCGACGCGCTTGCGCGAGAGCCTGCGCGGCTCCGACGTGATCGCCCGCCAGGGCGGCGACGAGTTCGTGGTGCTGGTGGAGGAGTTCGCCTCCGAAACCGATCTGGCGGGCGTGGCGCGCAAGATCCTCGAGACCTTCGCGCAACCGCTGCATCTCGGCGGTCAGGAGTTCACGCTGACTGCGAGCATCGGCATCGGCACCTATCCCGACGACGGCCACGACGTGCAGGCCCTGCTGAAGGCAGCCGACATCGCGATGTATCGCGCGAAGGAATCCGGCAAGAACAACTTCCAGTTCTACTCGCCGCAGATGAACTCGCATTCCTTCGAGCGCCTGGCGCTGGAGGCAGCGCTGAAGCGCGCGCTCGACCGCGGGGAACTGCTGCTGCACTACCAGCCGAAGCTCGAACTGGCGAGCGGCCGCATCACCGGCCTCGAAGCGTTGATCCGCTGGGAGCATCCGGACATGGGCCTGGTCTCGCCGCTGCGCTTCATCCCCATTGCCGAGGAAACCGGCCTGATCGCGCCCATCGGCGCCTGGGTGCTCGGAGAGGCCTGCCGGCAGGTGAAGGCCTGGGAGGAGGCGGGGCTCGGCAAGTTCGCCATCGCCGTCAACGTCTCCGGCCGCCAGTTCGTGCAGGGCGCGTTGCTCGAGGAAGTGCTGGCCGCGCTCAACTCCACCGGACTCGAACCGAACCTGCTCGAGCTCGAGCTGACGGAGAGCACCGTCATGCAGAACCCCGAACGCGCCGCCGGCGTGCTGTCGGAACTCGCGCAGCTCGGCGTATCGCTCGCCATCGACGACTTCGGCACCGGCTACTCTTCGCTCGCGTACCTCAAGCGCTTCCCGGTGAGCACGCTCAAGATCGACCGCTCGTTCGTCATGGACCTGCCGGACGATCCCGACGACGCCGCGATCACCCGCGCCGTCATCGCCCTGGCGCGCAGCCTCAAGCTCACCGTGGTCGCCGAAGGTGTGGAAACACCGCGCCAGCTCGATTTCCTGTCGGTCCACGGCTGCGATCTGGTGCAGGGCTTCTTCGTCGCGAAGCCCATGCCCGCGGACATGTTCGAGCGCTTCGTGCTGGAACGATCGAGTCTCCCGGCGAGCGTGTAAACTCGGGCGCTTTCCTCCCGTCGCTTCCGTAGTCGCGACACGCTGCGACTGCCCGCACGCCATGACCGATTCGAACCGTTCAGCCGGGTTCGCAACCCGTGCCATCCACGCCGGACAGGCACCCGACCCCACCACGGGCGCGGTGATGACGCCGATCTACGCCACGTCGACGTACAAGCAGCATTCGCCCGGCGTGCACACCGGCTTCGAGTACGCGCGCACCCACAATCCGACCCGCTTCGCGCTGGAGCGCTGCATCGCGGATCTCGAAGGCGGCCACGCCGGTTTCGCGTTCGCATCCGGTCTCGCCGCGAGCGGCACCGTGCTGGAACTGCTCGATGCCGGCAGCCACATGGTCGCGATCGACGATCTTTACGGCGGCAGCTGGCGCCTGTTCGAACGCGTGCGCCGCCGCTCCATGGGTCTTGACACGACCTTCGTGAATCCGGACGACGCCGACGCCATCGCCCGTGCGATCCGTCCCGAGACGAAGATGATCTGGGTCGAGACGCCGTCCAATCCGCTGCTGAAAGTCACCGACCTCGCTGCGGTGGCGGCGCTCGTCAAAACGCGCGGCATCCTCACCGTGTGCGACAACACTTTCGCCTCGCCCTACGTGCAGCAGCCGCTGACGCTCGGCTTCGACGTCGTGGTGCACTCGGTGACAAAGTACATCAACGGTCACTCGGACATGATCGGCGGCCTGGTACTGATCCGCGACAACGCCGAGTTGAACGAGAAACTCTCGTTCATGCAGAACGCCGTCGGCTCCATCCAGGACCCGTTCTCGAGTTTCCTTGCGCTGCGCGGGGTGAAGACGCTGCCGCTGCGCATGGAGCGCCACTGCAGCAACGCGCTGGCGCTGGCGGGCTGGCTCGCCCGACACCCTAAGGTCGGGCAGGTGTTCTATCCCGGCCTCGCGGCCCATCCCCAGCATGCGCTGGCAAAGCGCCAGATGCGCGGCTTCGGCGGCATGGTATCGATCAATCTCAAGGGCGGCATGGATGAGACGCGCCGCTTCCTCGAGCACTGCGAACTTTTCACGCTCGCCGAGAGTCTGGGCGGTGTGGAAAGCCTGATCAGCCATCCCGCCACCATGAGCCACGGCTCCCTGCCGCCCGAGCGGCGGCGCGCGCTCGGCATCGGCGACAACCTGGTGCGGCTGTCGGTGGGCATCGAGGACGAGGACGATCTTCGCCACGATCTCGAGCGCGCGCTCGGCGCGATCTGAGATGACGCCCGTCCGATGGCCCGAGGCCTTTCCCCCCGGGGGGCCGGCCCGCTGGCGGGCTTGAGGTCGGGCGCGTGAAGAACCTCGCATCGTTCAGCCGACCGCGCCTGCTCTTCGCCGCGGCCTTCCTGGCGGTGGTCGGGCTACTCGGCTACGGGCTGTGGCTGCAGCATGCGCTGCACCTCGAACCTTGCCCGATGTGCATCCTGCAGCGCTATGCCTTCGCCCTGGTCGGCGCGGTCGCCCTGGTGGCGGCCCTGCACAACCCCGGCGCGCTCGGGGCGAGGATCTACGCCGGGCTCCTGATCGTGGCGGCCCTGGCCGGCGGCGGCGTAGCCGCCCGCCAGACGTGGCTGCAGCACAACCCGCCGAAACTGGCCGATTGCGGGCCGGGACTCGAGTTCTTGGTGGAATCCTTCCCGCTGTCGGAAGCCCTCCCGATGATCTTCCGCGGCTCCGGCGACTGCTCGAAGGTGGACTGGACCTTCCTCGGTCTGTCCATTGCGGAGTGGGCGCTCGCCTGCTTCATTGGCCTCGTCCTGCTTGGGATCCTGCTGCTGATCCGGGCGCGCACCACGGCTCGCTGAGCCCCCCCAGTCAGCGCCCGGCGCCTCAACCCTGGAGGGCTGGCGCCGATATGGGTTCGATGATGAACCCCCTTGCGCCCAGGGTCGGGCGACCCGCCAGTTCGATCGCCTTCGCGTTCGGTTTCCTCGCGGCGGCGCTGCTGGTGTTCGCCCTGTTCTACGGGGTGTATGCGTGGAACTCGGTCTACGGCGAAAAGATGGCGGAGATCCGGAACCTCACGGATCTCGCGGCACGCTCGTCGAACATGTTCTTCCGGCGCTATGGTCAGGTGCTGCCGCTGCTCGGCCAGGACCTCATGGACGAGAGTCCGGCGACGCGACCGGCGGCCGCCCGTGCGCTGCTCGTGCGCTACCAGAAGGCGCAGCCGGAGCTGGCGCGCATCAACGTCTTCGACGTGAACGCGAACCTGGTGGCGTCGTCGGGTTCGGTGGACCCATCGGCGCTCTCGCGGTTCCGCGTCGATCCCGCATTCAGCGAGAGCTTCAACGACGCTCTCCGGCGCGACGGACTCGTGATCGGCCGGGTCATGTACGGAGTCTTCGTGGAGGACTGGATCATCCCGCTGCGCCTGCGGGTCCTCGACCCTCGCACCGGCCGCACCGCGTTCGTCGTGTCCGCTGTGGTGCGCCTCGACAATCAGCAGGCGCTCTGGCGCGGCCTGCGACTGCCGCCGCAGGCGGCCATCGGTCTGGTGCGCAACGACGGCTTTCCGCTTTCACGCCTGCCGTTGCCCGCGAACCCCACGGAGTTCTACGCGACGCCGGGACAGTCGGCAGTCTGGCGGTACATGTCCGAGCACAGATTCCCCGACGCCGGTGAGGTCGACGGCGTCGGCGGCGTCGACCATCTGCCGCGGGTCGCCATGTTCCAGCGCCTGGCCGACTATCCGGTTGCCGCGTACCTCACGGTGCCGCGTGCCGCCTTCTGGACGGCTTGGCGCGAACGCGTGCAGGTGCCGTTCGCACTGTTCGCGCTGTCGCTCGCAGGCCTCGTGTTCGCGGCAGCGTGGACGGCCAGGCAGCAGGCGGTGCGCGAGCGCGAACGCGACGCCTCCGAGGCGGCCCTGCGCAGCGGCGCCGCGGAATTGAAGCGCCAGACGGCGCTGCTCGCGCAGACGCAGCACGCAGCGCACATCGGCGGCTGGGAACTGGACCTGTCCAACAACCAGCTGTACTGGACAGAAGAGACCTACCGCATCCTCGAAGTCGTGCCGACCGAGTTCAAGCCCACCTTCGAGCGGGCGATCGAGTTCTGTACACCGGAAAGCCGCGGCGCCATCCGCGCGGCGGTGGAAACCGCGACGCGGGTCGGCGACCCTTGGGATCTGGAGCTCGAACTGGTGACGGCACACGGCCGGCGCATCTGGGCGCGCACCACCGGCACCGCCGAACTCGGTGCCAACGGCATGCCGGTACGGCTGTCGGGCTCCCTCCAGGACGTGACCGACCGCCGGCGCTCGGACGAACGCATCCGCCGCCTCGCCCACTACGACGATCTGACCGGACTCGCGAACCGCAACCTGTTCGGGTACCACCTGTCGCGTGCACTGTCCCACGCCGATCGGTACGGCAAACGGTTCTCGCTGCTGTTCATCGACCTCGACCGCTTCAAGATCATCAACGACTCGCTCGGGCACGACGTCGGCGATTCGGTCCTGAAGATCATCGGTCGCCGCCTGTGCGATGCGGTGCGCGCCGCCGATCTGGTGGCCCGCTTCGGCGGTGACGAGTTCGTCGTGATCGCCGAGGAGGTCGGCACGTCCGAAGACTCGGCCGAGATCGCGCGCAAGCTGCTCGGGAAGATCGAGGAACCGGTGTTCGCCCAGGGCCAGGAGTTCATCCTGACGGCGAGCATCGGCATCGCGACCTTCCCCGACGACGGCCGCGACATGCAGACCCTGGTGAAGCACGCCGACATCGCGATGTACCGTGCCAAGGAACGGGGCAAGAATACGTTCGAGTTCTACACGTCGAGCAACGACGGCGTGAACGTGGACCGGCTGTCGCTCGAGTCGCGCTTGAAGCGCGCCGCGAATGACATGAGCCAGTTCGTGCTGCACTACCAGCCGAAGATCTCGGTGGCCCACGGCACCATCACCGGCGTCGAGGCGCTGGTGCGCTGGGTGTCGCCCGACCGCGGGATGGTGCCGCCCTCCGAATTCATCCCGCTCGCCGAGGAAACCGGACTGATCGGCGCCATCGGCGAGTGGGTGCTGGAATCCGCGAGCCGTCAGTCGCTTGCGTGGCGCGCAGCGGGACTCCCGCCTGTGCGCATCGCAGTCAACATCTCCGCCCGGCAGCTCTACGCCGACCACTTCGTCACGCAGGTCCACAAGATCCTCGCGGACACCGGCGTGGACCCGGGCCTGATCGAGCTCGAGATCACCGAGAGCGTGATGATGCAGAACGTCCAGCAGATGGCCGAGCGCCTCGCCGAGATGAAGCAGCTCGGACTGCACATCGCCATCGACGACTTCGGCACCGGCTACTCCTCGCTCTCGTACTTGAAGCGCCTGCCGATCGACAGCCTCAAGGTGGACCGCTCGTTCGTGCAGGACGTGCTGGCGGACGCGGACGACGCCACCATCACGCGGGCGGTGATCGCGCTCGCGCACAGCCTCAGGCTGGAAGTGGTGGCCGAGGGCGTGGAAACCGAGGCGCAGCTCGAGTTCCTGCGCGACCTCGGATGCGATCACATCCAGGGCTACCTGTTCAGCAAGCCGCTGCCGGCCGACGAGGTGGCGGAGCTGCTGCGCCGCGGGGGGGGACTCATCCTTCCCACGGTACGCAACGCGGCCTGATCCTCGAGCCTCCCATCCGGCCGCGATCCCAGCGACCATCATCCCATGCGCACGGCATCCCGATTCCCGTGACACCCCTGCAGACGACACCCGAGCGGCCCACAGCGTCGCGCTCCACGCGGCGCCTCGTCGCGAGCTTCGCGAGCATCGCGGTGCTGGTGATGGCGCTCTGGGTCGTGTCCGCGGTCTACACGTGGCGCACCGTGAAGACGGAGCAGGCCGGGCAGCTCGCCAACCTGGTCGATCTGGCGGCCCGGTCGTGCGACGTGTTCTTCCGCCGCTACGCGCAACAGCTGCCGACGCTCGCGGTCGATGTGCGGACCGAAGGTGGTCTCCGGAATCCGGCCGGGGTGCACAAGGTGCTCTCCCGGTTCCACAATCAGGCGTCGGAACTCGCCGCGGTCAACGTGCTGTCGCCGGACGGGCACGTGATGGTCTCGACGTTCACCGACGATCGTGTGGTCGCGGCCAACCCGATGACCAACCCCACCTTCCGCGAGGACTTCGAGCGTGCTCTGGCCGTCGACGGCGTGTCCGTGGGTCGGCCGTTCTACGGCCTCATCCTCGGGGAGTGGGTGATGAGCATGCGCCTACGGGAAGTGAGCGAGGACGGCAAGGTCCTCTTCGTGATCTCGGCGACGCTGCGCCTCGCGGACCAGCAGGCGCTGTGGCGCGGCGTGTCCCTGCCCGAAGGGGCGGTGATCGGCCTGCTGCGCGACGACGGCTACCTGCAGAGCCGCCTGCCGCTCACGCCCGAGCCGTCGAAGGTGTACGGCGAGCGCCACATCAGCTACCTCACCGAACTCCTGGAGCGCGACGGCCATCCGGAAGCCGGCATCGCGGAGGGCATGAGCGGGATCGCACGCAACTACCGTCTGCTCGCGTTCCGGCGCCTGCAGTCGCAACCGATGACAGCGTACCTCACGGTGCCGATCGACGTGGTCTGGACCGCCTGGCGCCAGCGCGTGCAGGTTCCGTTCGTGCTGTTCGCGCTGCTGCTGGGCGGTGTGACCTTTGCCGGAATATGGAGCGTGCGCAGCCAGCGCCATGAGACCGGCCGCCGCGACGCGGCCGAAGCGATCCTGCTCAATCGGGAGGCGGAGTTGCAGCGCCAGACGGGGCTGCTGGAGGCCACCCAGCGAGCCGCCGGCGTCGGCGGTTGGGAGATCGACATCGCATCCGGTCACCTGTACTGGACTGCCGAGATGTACCGCATCCATGAGATCGCGCCGGAGGACTACGTCCCCTCGCTCGCCACCGCGCTCGAGTTCTTCGCACCGGAGGCGCGCGCGACGATCCGCGATGCGTTCGAGTCGTCACTCAACGAAGGCAAGTCCTGGGACGTCGAACTGGAGCTGATCACCGCCAAGGGGCGGCGCATCTGGACGCGGGCCACCGGGGCAGCCCGAATGGGCACCCGCGGCAGTCCGGTGAAGGCGTCGGGCTCGCTGCAGGATATCAGCAGCCGGCGCGAAGCCGAGGAACGCATCCGGCGCATGGCGCACTACGACGAGCTCACCGGGCTCGCGAACCGGGCGCTGTTCACGGCCCAGCTGGTCCACGCCATCTCGCGCGCGGAGCGCTGGGGCAAGCGGCTCGCCGTGCTCTTCATCGATCTCGATCGCTTCAAGAACATCAACGACAGTCTGGGCCACGACGTCGGCGACGAGGTGCTGCGCGAGATCGGGCGGCGTCTGGTCGGCACCATGCGCGCCGCGGACCTGGTCGCCCGGCTCGGCGGCGACGAATTCGTGATCCTGATCGAGGAACTGGAGAACCCGGACCGGCTCACGGAACTGTGCCGCAAGCTGCTGCGCACCATCGAGCAGCCGATCGCCGTGGCGAAGCGCGAGTTCCTGCTCTCCGCGAGCATCGGCATCGCGACCTACCCCGCCGACGGGCTCGACGCCCAGACGCTGCTCAAGCACGCGGACATCGCGATGTACCGCGCGAAGGAAGGAGGCAAGAACACGTTCGAGTTCTTCTCCTCGCAACCGTACGTGCCGGCGATCGACGTGCTGTCCCTCGAAGCGCGCCTGCGGCGCGCGGTGATGGAGCTGCGCCATTTCGTGCTGCACTACCAGCCGCAGGTGTCGGTCGCCGACGGCCGCATCACCGGCGTGGAAGCTCTCGTGCGCTGGTCGACCCCGGAAGGCCTCGTGCCGCCGGACGAGTTCATCGCACTTGCCGAGGAGACCGGACTCATCGGCACACTCGGTTCATGGGTGCTGGGCAGCGCCTGCGCGCAGGCTCACGCATGGCGCAAGCGCGGACTGCCGCGGCTGCGCATGGCCGTCAATCTGTCGGCACGCCAATTCTACGGCGCCCATCTGGTGGACGAGATGCGCGAAGTGATCCAGGTGACCAGCATCGATCCCCAGTGCCTCGAGATCGAGATCACCGAGAGCGTGATGATGAAGAACATCGAGCACGTCGCGAAACAGCTGAAGAGCCTCAAGGACATCGGCGTCGGCATCGCCGTGGACGACTTCGGCACCGGCTACTCGTCGCTCGCGTACCTGAAGCGCCTGCCCATCGACAGCCTCAAGATCGACCGCTCGTTCGTCCGCGATGTACCGCACGACCATGACGACGCCGAGATCGCCCGTGCGGTCGTCGCGCTCGCGCACAGCCTGCGGCTCAAGGTGGTCGCCGAAGGCGTGGAGACGCAGGCGCAACTCGAGTTCCTCGCCGCGCTCGGTTGCGACGAGATCCAGGGCTATCTGTTCAGCCATCCGCGCGTCGCGGTGGACATCGAGGATCTCCTGCGCCGCGACATACGCCTGGGAACGATGCCGGTGCGCGCTTCGGCCTGACGGCGTACGGGAATGATCGCGCGCGTGAATCCCGCGATAGTCCCGATCGGTTCAGCGCATCAGGGAAGGACGCGGTCGACGCGCACTCGAACGTTGCGCGTCCCCACTGTCAAAGGCCCTGCCGTTCCTTCCAGATCGCCCGGCTGCGACTGCGCCGAGGCGACCTTCGAGACACGGGCCACGATGATCACCTGATCGAAGTCGGACAGCTTGACGGCCGGTGTCATCGCGGCGCTGTCGTCCAGCACGAACTCGAGCGGCAGATCGCTCACTTTGCGCCTGAGCACCGCGACCGGCATACGCGGTCCGTCGGGCGCCCGCGCGAAGATCAGCACGCTGTCCTGCGGTGCCGCTTTTCCGGTCAGTTCCGGTGCCAGCGTGACGACCCCGGACACGGCACGGTCTGAGGCGGGCGCTATCGCAACCCCGGGCCTGGCGGCCTTGCTGCCGGCGAGCGAACGGGCTTCGGCGAGGCTCGCTTCGAGCGCGGCAGTGAACGCTTCCCCAGGCGGAGCCAAACCCACGGCGTGTTCCCAGAACGCGACCGCCTTGGCGTAGTCCTTCCGATCGAATGCGGCGGTACCGGCGAGGGCCAGCGCCTTCACGTTGTCGGGGTCGATTCGCAGTGCACGCTGTACCAGCCTGAGCGGCTGACCTTCGACGCGGCCGCGGTGCGTCACGGCGAGAGCGTCGGCATAGTCCGCGAGGAGCTGCGCGTCGCCGGACTGCAGTGCGACGGCTCGCTCGTATGCCGGCACCGCCTGCGAATGCCGACCCAACACCGCATAGGAACGCGCGAGCATGGCCCAGCCGTCCCCGTCGTCGGGTGTCTCCGCCAATCTCTGCGCGAGCCGTGCGACCATCGCCTCCATCTGCTCCGGCGCCGTTGAATGACCTGCCCAGTGGTCCGGTGCGACCGTGGCATCCGCTGGCGCCTGCAGGGCCTGGGGTGTTCCCAGAACAACATACAGGGCGGCCGCCAGTGCAGGTACGACGGCACCGACCACGACTGCAACCCAGCGCCCGGGGCGCCCGGGCGCGGTGGCGGATGGGTTCTTGTCGGCTGCGACGTCCTCCACCACCCGGCGTTCCAGTTCGCGGCGGCTCTCCTCGAAAGCCCGGTCACTCAGGAGACCCCGCGCCCGATCCGACTCCAGTTCCCGTGCCTGTTGGCGGATGACAGCCAGATTTGCATCCGAGACCGCCGCTCCCGAAGACCGGCGCCGCAGTCCCAGCAGCGGAGGCAGGAGAAACCCGAGGGCGGCGGCGATCATCAACGATGCCGTCAGCACGAAGGCCGTCATCGGACCCTCCTCACCGCAGCTGCCGCCGGCCACGGCGCTGAAACTGCGTCAGAAGTCATAGCGATACCCCACGTAGAAGAAGCGGCGGGTGGAGCTGTCCTCGGTCGTGGCGCTCTTGGTCGTCGTCTTCTCGAGCGTGAACTCGGATTCAAGTGCCAGGTGATTGCGCCAGCGGTAGGTCAGGCGCAGTCCCGGCGTGATGCGCTGCAGTCGCGTGCCGAATTCGTCGATCTGGTGGTAGAAGCGCAGCGCCGGCTCGATGGTCCAGCGCTCGTTGAGTGCCGAGAGATTGTTCCAGGAATAGAACTGCCCCTGGAACGCGGGACTGCGCTGGAAGGTGATGTTGAACGAGTCGATATCGCGGCTCGAATAGAGATTGCTGCCGATCGCCTGTACCGTGTAGCTGTAGATGTTGCCGGTGGCGGGAGTGGCCGGAATGGTGAGACCCGTCAGTGGATCGATCACTGCGGGGAGCGCACCCACGGCGGTCAACCGGAGATCCGAGCCCACCTGCCATTTCGAGCCGATTGGCGTGGTCACCCCGAGCAGCGCCTGCGTGACATCGGCGGTGAGCGCCTCGGCCCGCTGGCGCAGCTGTTCGAGCGTCGACGTCTGCAGCAACGTGCTGATCGACGAGGTCGGCTGACCGATCACGGCGTTCGTGGTCGCCAGCAAGGGCGCCTTGCGCTTGTCGAAGAGCAGGTTGTACGTCGTCTGGTTCTCCATCTGCCAGGTCCCCTGCACCATGGTGATGTTGAAGGCCTTGAAGGCGACGTCGTAGTCGACCAGCGAGTAGAGCGAGCGGCCGCCGTTGAAGTACCGGACCTCACCGCCGATCGCGCGCCGGTCCAGCACGCCATCCACGGTCTGTTCGATGATGAAGGCGTTGCCGCTCCAGTGATCGGCCAGACCCTCTGCATCGACGTTGAAGCCGTAGAACTGGCGCTTCGATTCGAGCCGGATGTCCACGGGCGCCCCTGCCACCACGTTAGCCCGGAACTTCGGCGTTATGCCCCACCCGACGATCGCGCCGTCGAAGCGCCCGCTGACACCACCGGAGACGCCGTTCTGTCGACCCAGACGAAAGCTGACCGGGAGCTGCAGCCCGCGGTGATCGACATACGCGGCATTGAGTCGATTGACGCTCGGATTGCTGCTGATGAAGCTCGCCGAATTAGTGTCGCGGAAGACCAGGCGCGTATCGCCCTTGTCGTTGCGGAACCGCGCGTTCACATCGACCGTGGTGACCAATGCCGACAGATCCCGCGTCGTCAGTGTCGCTCGGTCCACCGTGGTGGGCGTGGAGAACGCGGTCTCGGACCGGGTGGTTCCGTCGTAGTAGTACTGGGCGATGCTGCCGTTGACGGTTCGCACCTCGGCCTGCGACGGCCGGCCGGCCACGCTCTTGCCGGACGTCGTGGCCGGCGCCAGTTGAGCCAGGCGCTCCCGAACGCGCGCAGCGCCGTCGCCTTCCGGATAGAGCTTGAGGTACAGCTGGTACTCGGCGCGGGCCTTCTCGATTTCACCGAGACGTTCGCGCACCAGACCCACGACCTCCTGCGCCTCCTGTGACTGGCGATTCGGCGGCAGGAACAACACCTGGTTCAGCGCCTGGAGGGCAGCCTCGTTGTCGGCGGTCGCAATCGCGCTGCGCGCTTTCGTCATCTGCTCCGCCGCACCGGACTCCGTGGCTGCAGCACTCCCGTCGTCGGTGGTCCCCGGACCTGTCTCCGCGCGGCTCGTGGTCACCGCAGGTGCCTGGGGCGGCGGAGCCGCCGATACGGGCGGCGCGGGTTCACGTTGCGCGGGTGCTGCGGCTTGCGGCATGGCCCCGGGTGCGGGCGGCGACACTGCCGGGGGCACCGCCGGAACCTGGGGTTCGAGGTCCACCACTCGCGCCCCGGGATACAGGCGCTGCAGACGCGCTCGTGCCGCTTCCGCTGCGGCCGCGGTCGCGAAGTAACCGAGGTTCAGGTCATATCGTCCGCTGCCGGGTCCGGTCGATTTCGCCGTGTACAGCTCGTAGTCGCCGAACTCCGGCGGCAGCGGCCGCGCACCGCTCGTTTCTTCGCTCGGAAAGCTCTCCAGGGCGATGGCAAAGCGCCCATGCCCCGGACTCGGCCGGTCGGGCATGATCGCGCGCTTGCGCACGCTGCGGGCCGCGGCCTGCGGCAGAACGATCTCGATGGTGCGATTGCCAGTGCCAGGCCGGACCTTGAACTTGACCGGCCGTGCGAAGCGCACCAGGACCTTCTTGGTGACGACGCCGGGTTGCACCGGATAGGTGACGCTGAAGGCCGGGGCGATGTCGCTCGCCTTCGACTTGCGGAACTCCTCCACCAGTGCAGGCGTATCGACCGGCCCCACCACTTCGAAGAAGATCTGGAGCAGATCGCCGCTCTCGGCCGGCACGTGCCGCAGATACTGGACGCGCGGGTTGAAGCGGATGCGGATTACCGTATCAGCAGTATCGGCACGGACCTCCACGTCATCCAACGTTTCCGCGACAGCGCTGTCCATGGTCATGATCGCGAACAGCAATGCGATGAACCACAGCACCATGCAGACGAACCGAGGAAACGAAGGTCCGCAGGCGTGCGCACGGCACACCGAATGCTCGATGGTCGCTACTGCCGTCACGAGTTCAGAACCCTCCGCCGGTCGCCCGATGCTGGCCGCTTCTGGTCTTCTTGATCTGGGTGAAGGTCGCGTCCGTGTACTCGTGACAGGCGCCCGAGCAATCCTTCAGTTCGATCGCGGTGTACAGAATCTGCGGACTGGAGACCTTCTTGTGCTCGCCCGGCTTGAAGTCGTTCACGTGGCAGGCTGCGCAATCCGGCTTCAGCCCGGCGTTCGCATAGGCGATCACCTCGCTGTTGGTCCGGTGGCAATTCGCACAGGTGACGCCGGCGGCGTGCTGCTTGTAGGCGGGAGACGTATGCAGGTAGGTGGTGATCGGTGTCCAACCTGTGGTCCGGTGGCAGGCATCGCAGGCACGCGTCGTGACGAAGTGACCGGACGGTTTGCCCTTGGCGCTGGACCCGTTGTGACACGTGGCGCAGCTGCCCGGAACCACGCCCGTATGACTGAACGTCGCGGGGATCCACGCGGTCGTTCGGTGACACGCGTCGCACGATGCGGTCGTCGCGATGTGATTGGCCGGCTTGCCCTTGGCGCTCGTGCCGTTGTGGCAGGTCGCGCAGGTGCCGGGTGCCACGCCGCTGTGACTGAACGTGGCGGGAATCCACGCCGTTGTCCGATGGCACGTGTCGCACGATGCGGTCGTCGCAATATGATTGGTCGGCTTGCCCTTCGCGTTCGACCCGTTGTGGCAGGTCGCGCAGGTGCCGGGTGCCACGCCGCTGTGACTGAACGTGGCGGGAATCCACGCCGTTGTCCGATGGCACGTGTCGCACGACGCGGTCGTCGCAATATGGTTGGCCGG
>Ga0164290_1001063_pt1 | contig 55803 bp, 49 predicted proteins | sample Micstemetagenome_FD_108782 | JGI IMG/M metagenome (GOLD analysis project Ga0164290, IMG submission 108782) | Contaminated culture microbial community from soil near Moab, Utah, USA - Microcoleus steenstrupii SON62 (Illumina Assembly) | ecosystem: Environmental > Terrestrial > Soil > Soil crust...
ACGGCGATGCTTTATACCGAAGAATCGTCTTTGACCACAAGGGGCATCGAGCCCCTTGCGGTCAAGCCCAAACAAAGCGGCTCCGCATTACCCAAAGAATCAGTTCTTATTCATTCACTAACGGAATAAACTGTCCGGCGAAACGGAACCACCTCAGACGACCCGGATGGGTAATGGGGGCATCTTTGGTTTGGGTAGTGGTGCGCGTGTAGGAGATTTTCTGTGCCTTGACCAGCGAAGTAGCAGCTACGGCTTCTGCTTCCAGCCCCAGGGCGCCTTGTTGTACGGGTGAGGAAGGATCGGCCGGAACAAAACGTTCGTGCTTTGTTCCGAAGATCATCTTCTGCAGTTGCGCCAACTGGCGCTGTAGTTCTACGGTCAACAGTTTCAGTGCAGCCACCTCCGCCTGTGATTGCTCGTAGAGCACTTTGTAGTCGATGTCGGAAGTGGCTTGCATCCTTGCAAAGCTCCCGCCTCAGAGCTGTATGATACAAGCACTTTTTATCAACACAGGGCCGATTTGTGTTGATAACGCGGGCGGTATTTAACGGAAGAGAGCTGGATGCCCTTGAGCAGGAACAGCAGTTGGTCGGAAGTGAGCAAAATGCCGTCATCAGCACGGGTAGCAGGGGGCAGTTCTAAGGCTCCTTTTTCCAGTCGCCGGTACACAATGGTAAACCCATCACCTTCCCACACCAGGAGCTTTACATGGGTGCGCGTGCGGTTGATGAAGATGAAGCAGTCACCGCTCAAAACATCACCATGTAGTTCGCGGGTGATGATGCCACAAAGGGAATCGAAGCCCTTCCGCATGTCGGTGGGCTTTTGATAGAGCAAGTAGCGGCGATGGGTGCCCAGGTGCAGGATGGAACTCATGAGAGCAGTTCTTTGAGATAGGCCGCCGACACGGGCTGGTAGAGGCGCACATCTCCTACCTGGGCAAAGAGTGCCGGCTCCGGTGTGGTGGACATTGACAGAGTGGAAAAAGATCCTGGGCTCCGGGGCTTAGTGCCACTATCCGTGAAAGAGTAGTTGCGCAACCATTTGTGCACGGTGTTGGGATGAAGATCATATTGCTTGCAAAAAGCAGCAACGCTTAGCCCGCTGAGCTCATAAAGATGTAACAACTCGTTAATCTCTTTGCGGGTACGGCGCTTCCTGCTGGCAGGGAAATCTGCTTCCATAAAATTTTCTTTCCCGCGAAGCTATCGACACCCTATAGGCCAAACAATGCGTACTTGGTCGTGGGGTTACACTTCCTGGTTGGTGCAGGGCGTGTCCAGAAGCTTCAGGTACTCGTCTGCCTCCAGGTTGTCCTTCATCCGGGCCGATGGATTATTCTTCGCTGAAACATTCTCCGTAGGATTCTTATGGAAATACCCGTCGCTGTGGGCTGCCTTCACTACCCACTTGAAGCGGGTATAATAGCCGCCCGGCGTTTCGCCGGTGTACTTGTCCAGCAGGTACTGGCGGAAGCGCTTGCAGAAGTTCTCGGTAATGTCAATCGGGGCAATGAAGTCCTTGCCGACAAATTCCTTGAACTGTTTGAAGCTGTTGGCGAGGTGCCGGTTGGCGCTCCGCTTGTTTTGCTTCACATACTCGTCAAAGTATTCGATGAAGTTTTGTTTGAATTTGTGGGTGGGGATAAAAGAAGATCCAATAGCCTGTTTCTCGATAATGAGCTGGCTCTTTTTGGTCTCCAGGAGGGCCAGAGCTTCCTTGTTGTGGTTCTTCTCGATCTGGTTCTTGGGTTTGGCGTAGATGAAGACGCCGGTAGACGGGCGCTGCCCTTTGCCGCGACCGAGGTCATAATAGAAGGTAATCTTCGTGCCGCACTTGCTGGGGCGTTTCAGGAAATTCATAGGGTGGCAGTTTTTTCGGTGAAGAAATAATTGCCAAGAAATGTGCCGCTGGCGGTGTGTCTGACACACTGGTTTTGGTGTGTCAAATATGTGTCAACAACAAGTTCCGGTCGGGTCCAATCGGTGCCGATCGGGGGGGGCGTTCTTGACACACTGACAAGCGATCTGTCATTCTGTGCCGATGAAATGGGAAAGTTGGTTTTTCGACGTGCCGGTTCGAATCCAAAACAGTCACAAACCATTTTGATGATGCCGCGCGATGCGCGGTTGTTCGACTCGTTTTTCGGTCGAAAAGATGCCTTTTTGATGCCCTTTTGGACGATCTTCCATGAAATCTGGTGTGTCATGGGGTGTGTCTTTAATGTGTCAAAAAAAGTGGCAAAAAGTGCGAAAAAGCCTGAAAAACTGACACGCCCAAAAAAGAAAAACCCTTGTAAATCAATGACTTACAAGGGTTTTAGGTGCCCAAGACTGGATTCGAACCAGCACGCCCTTTCGAGCGCTACCACCTCAAGGTAGTGCGTCTACCAATTTCGCCACCTGTGCATCTTTTAGAAGAACTGTTTCCCGTTTCGGGAGTGCAAATGTAATTACTTCTTCAATACAATCCTAAAAGTTGTTCCTTTCCCGGGCTCGGAATTTTTTACGAAAATCTGTCCGCGGTGATACTGCTCCACAATACGGCGCGAAAGACTCAGCCCCAGTCCCCATCCGCGACGCTTCGTGCTGAACCCCGGACGGAAGACCTTGTCGATATTCGCTTTGCTGATGCCTTTTCCGGTGTCGCTGACATCGATCAATACCTGCTTTTCCTGCTCGCGCACCACCACCCTGATTTCGCCGCTTCCTTCAAGCGCATCCAGGGCATTCTTCAGCAGGTTTTCGATCACCCAGTCGAACAGTGGCCCCGAAAGACGCGCCCTGATTTCGCTCCTGCCGTCTGCATCGAACAGGAACTGTACCCTCCCGGGGGCCCGTTTGCGCACATATTCGATCATCTGTCCGATCTGCTCCACCACATTGCGTTCTTCCAGTTTAGGGGTGCTGCCAATCTTGCCGAATCGGTCGGAAACCAGCCGCAGGCGGCTGACGTCTTTTTCGAGTTCACCGACAAATTCCTCACCGCCATGGGTTTCCTTCAGCAGCTCGATCCAGCCCTCGAGCGAGGACACGGGTGTTCCGAGCTGATGCGCCGTTTCCTTGGCCATGCCCGCCCACACCTGGTTCTGGGTGGAGCGGTAGCTGCTGCGGAGCGACAGGATGGTGAGTCCGATGAACAATCCCACGATCACCAGTTGCACGAAAGGGTAGTAGCGGACCTCGCTCAGCAGGCGACTGTTTCCGTAATAATACTTGTTGATCCGGGCGGAGTCGAGCGGGTCGAAATAAACGATGGGTTTGTTGCGCGAGCGGAAGTCGCGCAGCCGACGCTCCAGATACCCCGCATCATTGATCCGTGCCGAGTCGAGGTTTTTGTAGTCGATGATGCTGTCGCGCTCATTGGTCCAGATGATGGGGATGTCGTCGTTCTCCCGGATGATCTTGAAGGGAAGCCTGGTATCGGCATTTGGCGAATTCAGCAAGGCATTGCTGGCTTCCACCCACTGCTCCACTTTCTTCCGCTCTTCGCGTTCGATCTTCTCGGCCAGGTAAGAAGAATACCAGATGGTGCCGCTCACGATCAGGATGGCAATCAATGCCAGCAGCGAGCGGAGGTTCAGCAATGAACGGAACATGTTCGAAAATAAGAAGGATCGCAGCGGTACCCTTATTTTTGGGCAAATAATTTCCGACGTTTTGATCTCCCCGCCACTGGTTGCCATAGTTATTCTGAACTGGAATGGGAAGCGTTACCTGGAGCAGTTCCTGCCTTCGGTGCTGGCCTCCCGCTACAGCCGTTTCGAGGTGGTGGTGGCCGATAATGCCTCTTCCGACGACTCTGTTGCCTTTTTGCGTGCTGCCTACCCGAATGTGCGCGTGCTGGAACTTTCCGAAAACTTTGGTTTCGCACGGGGCTATAATGAAGCGTTGGCCCAGGTGCAGGCCGATTATTACGTGTTGCTCAATTCCGACGTGGAGGTAACACCCGACTGGATCGGTCCGGTTGTAGAACTACTGGAAACCGAACCGCGTGCGGCAGCCGGCCAGCCCAAGCTGCTGGCTTTTCACCAGCGCGATCACTTTGAATATGCCGGCGGGGCGGGAGGGTGGATCGACACCTTTGGTTACCCGTTTTCGCGGGGACGCATTTTTGATGTCACCGAGCGCGACCAGGGGCAGTATGATACCCCGCAGGAAGTTTTCTGGGCCAGTGGGGCGGCGCTGTTTATCCGTGCCTCCGTATACCATGAGCTCGGCGGGCTCGACCCTTTTTTCTTTGCCCACCAGGAAGAGATCGACCTCTGCTGGCGCCTGCAGCGCGCGGGCTACCGGGTGTTTTGTTGCCCGCAGTCGGTAGTGTATCATGTGGGTGGCGGAACGCTCCCCAAAGGGAACTCGCGCAAGACCTTCCTGAACTTCCGGAACAATCATATCATGCTGGCGAAAAACCTGTCGCCGGCAGAAGCCTGGTGGCGCATACCCTTCCGCCTGATGCTCGACCAGGTAGCGGCCCTCAAGGGATTGCTCGGCGGCGACAGTGGCTACTTCATTGCCATCAACAGAGCGCATTTCGCATTTTACAAGTGGCTGTTCCGTAAACAGAAAAAGAGCGCATATCCGCGGCCGTTACTGCACCGGCTAACGGGGGTCTACCGGGGCAATCTGATCTGGCAGCATTTCATCCGCGGCCGCCGTTTCTTTCGCGACATCGTTCGCTGATATGCCCTGAGCAGGGTTCGATCCGGCCCTTCCGGACTTTAGCTGCCCCGCCTGTTTTCGGAGTCGGTCTGAAATTCATCCTTCCCTCAAAAAAGTTTTTCCACATCATTGATTTTTAGTTGGAAGTTTCGATTTCAGCCCCTTATTTTTGCACCACAAATTTGGATATGGATCGCCAGCAAGAATACCAGGAAGAACTCCAGAAAGTGCAGGACCGCGACTTTACCCATAGCTGGGTATCGTCTTCCGCCTTCCTTTTCTACCTGTCCGTTTTTTGCCTGTTGTCTTTTTTCTTCGGCAGCTGTTTCAAGCTTTATACGAAGCGCTATGAGCGTAACCGTATAGAGGCTACGGTGCAGCCGAGCTCACAGTACACGCCGCAGTACAAATAAATTTTTTTCAGAAAAATTTGTTTGGAAAGAAAAAAGGCCCTTATATTTGCAACCCGAAGTTCTTAAAAAATACAGCGATAAAAAGCTGATAATCAAGCGGAAGTAGCTCATTTGGTAGAGCACGACCTTGCCAAGGTCGGGGTGGCCGGTTCGAGCCCGGTCTTCCGCTCAAAAGTCCCGCTCGAAAGAGTGGGATTTTTTTTGCTCGGTAAACACGGGCTCCAACGTGTTGCCGCTGCAGGGCCCTGGTGGTGAAACTGGTAGACACGCCGGACTTAAAATCCTGTTCGCCGCAAGGTGAGTGCCGGTTCGATTCCGGCCCAGGGCACACTACTTTCTAAACGCCTTTGGCCGTTCTTCCGGGAGCGGCTTTTTTTTCACCAGCTACTGGGTCTAACCCGGCAGCCTGCGCAGCAGCCGTCCCGGCAAAACCACTCGACGGCCATCATCCAGCTGCACCAGCATCGAACCATTACGGCCCCGGATACACCGGCCATCTTCTCGGCGTACGGCCCTGCAGTTTACTCCCCTGAGTTCCGGATCTGTATTCCGGTCGCCGAGGTAGCGATAAGTGGGTGCTTCTGTCTGCATAAAAAAAGGCTGCAGGGCAGCCTGGGGTAAAAGCCAAATGCGTTGCCCGAGTCTACCGAGTCGTGTAGTTATATTCCACCTTTCCGGTGAGCTTTTTATAGCGATCGTACAATACTTCGCGGGTCTTGAGCCCCCGGTTATCATACTGGTAGCGCCAGATCATGTAGTTCGAGTTGCCGGGCGGCACGGTGATCCGCTGGATCAGCTGGCCGCCTTCGTTGTATTCGAACATGTATTCCGGAAGCAGACGGCGTACCCGGTTGTTGTAACGTACCACATCCGACAGACGGCCCTGGCCATTGTAATAATAATAGACTTCTTCTTCGGCGAGCCCCGGTTTTCGCGAACGCTCTTCGGCTACGCGGCCCGCATCATCGAGCCGGAAGGAAACCACAAGGGTGTCGGTGGCGTTTTTGATCCGGAGCATGCGGTGAACCGATCCGTTCCGGTATTCCCAGCGGTGTTCCTCCCGCTGAACAAACTCCTTTTTCGCATCACTGCTCTGGCTGAAAACACGCAGGAGTTTTCCATCATCGCCAAACTCATAATCCGTAATGCTGATCACCGTTTCGCTGCTGTCGACCGTACGCACCACCCTTCCCTGCGCATCGTAGTGCGCGACGAGGTAAGCAGGTTGGTCGTCGCCGACCGTGGTGGTTGTGGTCAGGCTGCCGTCCTCGAGACGTTGTACAATTTTCAAATCATTGTTCTGGGAACCGTCGGCATTGAATGTAGTGACAGAAACGGCCGTCACCCGGTTGTCGCGATAGCGGCGCAATTGCTCATTGGTTTCCCTGGTGCCTACGATGTCTTTGTAGTAGTGTTGTGCAGTGGCGGAAAGGGTGAGGGGTAAGGCAATCAGCGTCAACAGGAATTTCATCCGGGAAGTTGTTTGTTCCCAAAAATACACCTTGCTTTGTGAAGGGGCCGGTAAGACTCTTCAAAAGCCGCTGCCTCTATTCATATTTAAGAAATACTTTACGTGTCGCACCAGCCACTCCGCTCCGAAAATGACTGCCTGAACTGCGGCGTGACGCTCTCAGGGCGTTATTGCCACCAGTGTGGACAGGAGAACAGCGTAACCCAGCAAAGCTTCTGGTCGCTGCTGAAACATTTTGTGTACGATATCTTCCATTTCGACGGTAAGTTTTTCGATACGCTGCGTTACCTGCTCACCCGTCCGGGCCGGGTTCCCAAAGACTATATTGCCGGTAAGCGGATGCGTTACCTCGATCCGATACGGATGTATCTTTTCTCATCGGCCGTGTTCTTCATCGTATTCTTTGCATCGGTGGTTCCCGGCGGAACGGGGTTGAAGGATGCTGAAGGGATCCTGACGGCAGAACAACGTCTGGAGGTGGCGGCCCATGTGCTGCGCGATTCCTCCGACACCGCGCGCCTGCTCCTGCCGCAGCTGCTCGATACGTCGCTTGGGGTGCTGGTGCAGAAGCCGGGGCCGGGAGTAACGGGGCCAGTCGTTCCGTACCGCGGTGACCGCTACCAGGCGGAGTTTTATAAAAACATGTCCCGCGGTCGGGTCGACAGCCTGATCCAAGGCGATGGATGGCTGATGAATTGGATGCGGAAACGCCTGCATCAGGCCGGCTCGCGCTATCACAACAGTACCTCGGAAATGGGCGAGGCGCTCATCGACACCTTTCTGCACCTGCTGCCTTACCTGCTCTTTGCTTCACTGCCCTTTTTCGGGTTGCTGCTGAAACTCCTGTACCGCCGCCGCCGCTCGTATTTCTACAGCGACCATATGATCTTCACTTTGTATCACTACATTTTTGCGTTTATCCTGATCATGGTGATGATCGGCGTGTCGGCTATGGAAGAACGCCTGGAATGGGCCGTTTTCGACTGGTTGCTCTTTGCCCTCTTTGTTTACGGTGGCTGGTCGCTGTTCCGCGGCATGCGCACCTTCTATGGGGGGAGCCGGGCACGCACCCTGGGTCGCTTTTTGCTGCTGCACCTGTTGGGCGGCATCATGTTGCTTCTGCTGCTCTTCCTGTTTCTTCTTATTTCCGCCTACAAAATTTAACCAATGACCGATGTTCAGACCGCCTTTCAGCGCCTTGTAACCATTATGGACGAACTGCGGGAACAGTGCCCCTGGGATCGGAAGCAAACCATCCATACGCTGCGGCAGATGACGCTGGAAGAAACCTATGAGTTGACCGACGCCATCACCCGCGAAGACTGGTCCGGCATCCGCGAAGAACTGGGCGACCTGATGCTGCACCTGCTGTTTTACGCACGCATCGGCCGGGAGCAGGAGCGCTTTACCCTGGAAGAGGTCATCAATGGCATCTGCGAAAAACTGATCTCCCGTCACCCGCACATTTATGGCGATGTGAAGGTCCGGAACGAGGAAGACGTGAAACGAAACTGGGAGCAACTGAAGCTGAAGGAGGGAAAGACCTCGGTGCTTTCCGGTGTACCGAAGGCATTGCCCGCCATGGTCAAAGCCATGCGCCTGCAGGAGAAAGCAAAGCAGGTGGGCTTTGAGTGGGACACGAAAGAGCAGGTCTGGGAAAAAGTGGAGGAAGAGATCGCCGAACTGAAGGAAGCACAGGCCGAAGGCGATCCCAAAAAGATCGAAGAGGAGTTTGGCGATGTGCTTTTCTCGCTGGTGAACTTTGCACGGTTTTTGAAGGTGGATGCCGAAAACGCACTGTCCGTCACCAATAACAAATTCATTGCTCGTTTCACCCAGATGGAAACAAGGGCCCGGGAGCGGGGACTTTCGTTGAACGATATGACCCTTGGGGAAATGGATGCCCTCTGGAACGAGATCAAACAAGAACGATCGTGAGATTCGACTTCAGCAACCGCCGCCTTCCCAAGCAGGCACTCCTGCTCACGGCTGCCGCTTTGCTGTTGCTTTCTTTTTTTACCGCGTTTTACTTTCACGAGCAGCCTTCCATGGAGCGCGAGCAGCGCCGGCTCGAACGCTACCTGCATGCGGCAGAAGCCGATTTCGAACTCCTGCTCACCAACCGGGCGCTGATGCAGCGCCTGTTGCTGCACAACGAGTCGGAGGCGGAGTTCCGGGAATTGCTGCGCAAATCGTACGGCATTTTTCTTTATGACAGTGACGCACAGCTGCGTTTCTGGAACGATCAGCGGATGCTGCCGCCTCCGGGTGCCGTCAACGCCCGCGATGGGAACGCCTACCAGGCCCTTGGGAATGGACATTTTGTGATGCTGAACCGTACTTTTACGGTTCCGGCCTACCACCGGAAGCTCCGTGCGGTGGCGCTCGTACCCATCGCTTTTCATTTTGGCTACCAACGCTCGAGCTACCTGCAATCTTTTTTCGCGCACGATCCGGATGCGATCCGGCGTATCCAGGTGTCGCCGGGTAAAACACCTTTTGTGATTCGCGACCGCAGCACCCGGAAGCTCTTTTACATTTCTTCGCGTTCTATTGCGGCCACGGAGGAGGTAGATGCTGTGTCGGCGCTGCTGCGCCTGCTGGCCTTTGCCCTGCTGCTCGCCTATATTCATTTCCTTGCCGAGCAGGTGACCCGGGAGCGGGGGGCACTGAGGGGAATCGCTTTCCTGGCCGTGACACTGCTGGCTATCCGTGTGCTGCTGTTGCTCTGGCCCTCCCTGTTTGCTTTCCGGCAGTTTTCGCTATTCGACCCAACGGTGTACAGCAACTACTTCAACCCCTTGCTGCGTTCCCTCGGCGACCTGCTCATCACCGCCCTGTTTTTTTGCTGGCTGACCGTGTTTGCGTGGTACCAGATGGGGCCTGCCGGAACGCTGCCTGCCTTTCTGAAAGAAAGGCGGCTGCTGGTAGCCGGCAGTCTTGCCGCACTGGCACTGATGCTCGGCACCTTCCAGTTTGCCAACGTGGTGCGCTCCCTCGTTGCCGACTCCAGCATCTCCTTCAATGTCATCGATTTCTTCAGCCTCGACGTCTTCACCATTGCCGGTTTCCTGGTGCTTTCGCTGCTGACGCTTTCTTATTACTACTTCACCCGGCTGCTGTTTCGCTTTGTTTTTCCGGCTTTCAGCGCCTTCCCCTATGCGCTTTATTTCGGACTGGCAGGAGCGGGACTTGTCTGGCTCACCTTCCGCAGCGGTAACGCCATCGTACTGTTTCACCTGCCGGTGCTGATCTGGCTGCTCTGCTATACCTGGCTGGTCAGCCGGGAGGCTTTCTTCATCAACCGCTTCCGGATGACCACGGCAGGCGTCCTCTTCTGGATCTTCATCTTTTCCGTGTCGCTTGCCATCGTCATTCTGGGCGAAAACCGGCAGAAGGAGCTGCAGTTCCGGAAAGCTATGGCGGTCAAATACGACGAGCTCACCGATCCGTCGGGAGAACATACATTGAGCACGGCGCTGGCCTACCTCGATAACGACTTCCTGCTGGCGAACTTCCCGCGCTTCCGCGATCCGCATCAAAACCGGCTGCTGCGCGACAGTATCATCAGCGAGAATATCATGGGTTATCTCAACCGGTATCATACCCGCATTTTCGTATTTGATGAAGAGAACAACCCGGTGAACAACAATGAGCCCGTCAGTTTTGCCGAGCTCAATAATCTGTATACCGTGCAGAGCAAACCCACCAATGTGCCGGATCTTTCTTATTATGAAACGGCCTACAATCAGTTTACCTATATCACCAAGCGCAAGGTGAGTGCCGATGGCCAGCCACGCGGCACCTTCTTTATCGTCAGCACGCCGCGCCAATACAATACCGAAGCATTGTACCCGGAGTTGTTCCGGAAGACAGGGCAGGGGGATGCGGAAAATTCACCTGTTTATGCCTATGCCATTTACAAGAACCGGTTGCTGGTGCAATCGAGCAACCAGTATTCCTTTCGGATCAACCTGGCGGGCAGTGAATTGCCCATTGAGGCTTTCGAGCGGCGGCAAAACGGCGACTTCGATGAGCTCTGGTACCGTGCGAGCGGCCAGAAAGTAGTGGTGGTGGCAAAAAAGCGCGACACCTTGCTGGAAAGCATCACCCTGTTTTCTTACCTGTTCTGCGCCTTTCTTTTTCTTGTGGGGCTCGTTCGTTTGTTGCTGTTGCTGCTGCGGGCAGGCGACAACTGGCGCAGTCTGACTTTCGCGCAGCTCAATATCCGTGCACAGGTGCACAGCACGATCATCTTCATCAGCATCTTTTCATTCCTGGTCATTGGTGTCGCCACCATCTCTTTTTTCGTGGCCCGCTACCAGCGCAACAATATCGACCGCCTGAGCCGCACATCCGGAATTGTGGTTAAGGAGATGCAGCAGCGCGTACTGAATGAAAGACCGGTGGGCGTTACGCTCAGCGGGGAAGATACCCTGGGCAATGCTGCCTTGCAGGCTCTTGTAAATGAAGTGGCCGGAATCCATAATGTTGATGTGAACCTGTATGATCCGAACGGGGCACTGCAGGTGTCGTCGGAACCCGAAGTATACAAACGCGGTCTGCTCAGTACGCGGATGCACCCCGAGGCCTTTTATCATCTCTACCACCTCCGGCAGGTGCAGTATGTGCAGGAGGAACGGCTCAGCTCGCTCCGGTATATGAGTATCTATGCGGCCATCACCAATAAAAAAGGCCAGGTGTATGCCTATCTCAACATTCCTTATTTTCTTTCGCAGATCGATCTGAACCAGGAGATCTCCAACTTCCTGGTGACCATCATCAACCTCAACGCCTTTATCTTCCTGATTGCCGGTATTATCGCACTATTCATTACCAACCGGATCACGGAGTCGTTTTCACTGATCGGAGAAAAGATGCGTGCGATCAGCCTGGGGCAGCACAACGAACAGATCGAATGGCCCCGCCAGGACGAGATCGGTGTGCTGATCGGACAATACAACCGTATGGTGCGCCAGTTGGAGGAAAGCGCCGCCGCACTTGCCCGCAGCGAAAGGGAGGGCGCCTGGCGGGAGATGGCGCGGCAGGTAGCCCACGAGATCAAAAATCCGCTGACGCCGATGAAACTGAGCATCCAGTATCTGCAGCGGGCCGTCAAAAACAACCAGCCCAATGTGCAGGAACTCACCAGCAGTGTAGCACGCACCCTCATCGAACAGATCGACCACCTAGCCAAGATCTCGTCCGACTTCGCGCGCTTTGCCAATATCGGCCATCGCAACCTGGAGCGCTTTGACCTGCACGAAGTGCTGCAAAGCCTGCAGGGGCTCTACAGCACCAATCCAAAAGTGCGTTTGTTGTGGGACTCGTTGCCCGGGCCACAAGAGCTGCTGGCCGATAAGTCGCATATGATCCGGCTGTTCACCAACCTGATCACGAATGCCGTTGAAGCCTGCGCCGACAAGGCCGAATGCCGTATTCACATCTGCGAAGAGCGTGTCGACGGCTCCATCCGTATTTCCCTGTCCGACAACGGCGAAGGGATTCCCGAAGAAATGCAGGAGCGGATCTTTACACCCAATTTCACCACCAAGTCGAGCGGAACGGGGCTGGGACTGGCTATGTGCAAAAGCATCGCCGAGCAGGCGGGCGGGCGGATCTGGTTTGAAACCACCAAAGGCCTGGGAACGACCTTTTTTGTGGAGCTGCCCCTGGAGGATTCATTCAAAAGTCAACAATAAAAAGGCAAAAGATCAGGGTGGGATGCGCCCTTCCCCCTGCTTCAGGTTGCTGATGCAGGTAGCGCGCACAAGCGATATGGCTCAAGCCTTCGCAAAAATTTTTGACTTTTGACCTATTTTAAACCGGCAGCACCTTCGGCCGCTTTGCCTGCTGGTTTTCCAGGAAGGCGTCGAACTCAGCCCGTGTAAAGGAACTAAGGTTCCGCGTCGCCGTGAGGCCGCCTTTCTGTGCCACTTTTATGCCGTAGGGCAGGTTGCTGACATCTTCGAAGCTGTGTGCATCCGGATTGATGGAAAGAAGCAGTCCCTGCTCCAGTGCATAGTCGATCCAGCGCCAGTCCATATCGAGGCGAACCGGACTGCTGTTGATTTCGATGACCACATGATGCCGGGCACAGGCGTCGATAATGGCCTTATGGTCGACCGGGTAACCTTTGCGGCGGCCCAGCAGGCGTCCGGTCAGGTGTCCGAGGATGCTGACATACGGATTGGTGATGGCGCCCATCAGGCGCATCATGGCCTTTTCTTCCGTCATGTCGAGGTTGCTGTGGATCGAGGCGATGACGAGGTCGAAGGTGGCGAGAACGTCATTGCTGTAGTCCATGCTGCCATCTCCAAGGATATCGCATTCGATGCTTTTGTAAATGCGGAAGGGTGCCAGTTGGGTGTTCAGCTGATCGATCAGCCGGTGTTGCTGGATGATCCGTTCTTCCGTGAGCCCGTTGGCATAAAAGGCTGCTTTGGAATGGTCGGAGATGACGAGGTATTCGTATCCCTGCTCTTTGAGGCCCAGTGCAAATTCTTCCAGCGAATGGGCGCCGTCGCTCCAGTTGCTGTGGGCATGCACGATGCCGCGGATGTCGCTTTGCTGAATCATCCCTGGTATTTGGCGCTGCCGGGCGCTATCCAGAATGGCGCCAGATTCGCGGAGGCAGGGCGGTATAAATACAAGTTCCGCTGCATCGAAGAGCGCTTCTTCGCTTTCGCCCAAGGTGCCGTAACCTGCATCTTTCCAGGCTTTCAGAAATGCTTCGCTTCCGGTCTGAAGAAAAAGGGTGGAGCTGAAGTTCTCTTCGCTACACAGGTAGAAACGCAGGGGCAGACCGTCGGGCGTAAGGGTTTCCAGTACACCGCCGCCGTTGTGGGTTGTACTCATTCCTTCTGCGGCAAAAAAGGCTTCCAGTTGGGATGCCGTCAACGTGCTTACAATATCGAGGCCCTGTACCACTTCGCATTGCCTGCGAAAGGCGCCGGCAACAGCTGTGCGGCTGTCGGGGATGCTTCGGTTCAGTTTTGCCTCCAATGCGGCGGCAAAAGGTTCTACCTGCATGTACAAAAAGAGACCTGTCTGATCGAGGTGGAAGTCGATTGCTTCGAGCAGTTTTTCCTGGGTTTTGGCGCCGAAGCCTTTGGTGGCAGCAATACGCCCATCGGCGCAGGCTTGCTTCAGCGACTGCAGGTTGTCGATGTTCAGTTCTTTCCAGACCGTATTGATTTTTTTGGGTCCCAGTCCTTTCAGCTGCAACATTTCCAGAATGCCGGGCGGGGTTTGGGCGATCAGTTCTTCGAGTAGGTTCAGGCGGCCGGTATCCAGCAGTTCCTGCACGCGGGCACCTGCGCTTTGTCCGATACCCTTCACCGCCTGGATTTCGGCAGGAGCGAGGCCGGATACCGGTACCTCGAGTTTTTCCAGGGCGAAGGCAGCACTTGCGTAGCTCTTGCTCTTGAAGGGATTTTCTCCGTGGATGTCCATCAGCCGTGCCAGGAGGGAGAATTGTTCGGCGATCGCATAGTTGTCCATACCTGCAAGGTAATTTGGTTTCCCGGTTTGACCGCAGCGTTTCCGTAAGTCTGCGGGCTATGCGTGGTTTGTTGCAGGTAGTGCGGACGGGGAAGGCAGCCGTACAAATACCGGACCGGTGTAATTCATCTTGTTGCGCGTAAAAAAAAGAATCCCGCCGGTGAGCGGGATTCTATAAAATGTTTGAAGTTGCTTACTTCTTTGCTGCAGCCTTTTTGGGAGCGGCCTTCTTTGCAGGGGCAGCTTTTTTGGCAGCGGCCTTCTTTGCAGGGGCAGCTTTCTTAGCGGGGGCGGCCTTCTTGGCAGCGGCCTTCTTTGCAGGGGCAGCGGCCTTCTTTGCGGGAGCAGCCTTTTTAGCAGCGGCCTTCTTAGGGGCGGCGGCTTTCTTTGCGGGAGCGGCCTTCTTAGCGGCAGCTTTTTTCGGAGCAGCTTTTTTTGCTGTTGCCATGTGTGTAGAATTTAGGGGTTAGTAATGAAACTATCGGTAGTAAAATTAATGCCAAAATTTTAACTACCAAAGTTTTTTACCCCCACGCTACGCACACTTTATGCTTGCACCGGTACTACCGATACCTGCGTGCGGTCGTTTCTGCCCTTACGGAATTCTACGACGCCGTCGGTCAGTGCGAAGATCGTGTAGTCTTTGCCAACGCCTACGTTCTTGCCAGGATGGTAAACGGTGCCGCGCTGACGCACGATGATGTTACCGGCAATGGCGGGCTGACCACCGAAGATCTTTACACCCAGGCGCTTGCTCTGGGAGTCGCGGCCGTTCTTTACGGAACCTTCACCTTTCTTATGTGCCATGATTTATGGTATTTCTGTTTTGTGAGATGTTACGGTTGTTGATGGGGGACCCGAAATGCTTACGCGATGTCGGCGATACGGATCTTGGTGTACTGCGTACGGTGACCTTTCTTCTTACGGAAGCCCTTGCGGCGCTTCTGCTTGTAGGCAATAACCTTCTCGCCCTTCACGTGGTCGAGGATCTCGGCCTGCACTTTCACGGTTACCGACTTGGCGAACGACAGATTGCCGTTGTTGTCGGCCATGATCACATCGCCGAACTCTACTTTATCGCCGGTATTGCCTCCGAGGTGGGGCACATACAGAGTCTGGTCTTTCTCAACCTTAAATTGCTTTCCGGCTATTGATACAATTGCGAACATAACGGTTCAAAAATTAGGTGGGCAAAGGTAGGGAATAAAGTCAAAAGGAAAAAGTAAAAAGTCAAAATAAGTGCGGCATGGGGCAGAGCCGGCTCCGATCGCTGCCTGTTTTTACCTTTTGACTTTCGAATTTTGACTTTTTAACCCCTGTTCCGCCCACCGCACTGTTATATTTGCGCACCACCACCCGCCTCCCGGATGGCGGCTGAAACCATTATCCGACATGAAGCTGAAATCCTTTCTGGCCAAACCATTTGCTTCGTACATCCATAACCGGACGCGCAAGGCCATGGCTTCTGCGCTGGCCGACCAGGACGCCATCCTGAAAAGCCTGATCCGCACCGGCAGGGCCACCGACTTTGGCCGCGACCACCGGTTCCAGGAACTTGATTCCTACCATGCCTTCCGCCAGGCCGTGCCGGTGCGCGACTACGAGGCGTTCCGGCCTTATATCGACAAGATCAAGGCCGGCCGCCATAATGTGCTCTGGAAGGGGCAGCCGATCTACTTTGCCAAGACCTCCGGAACCACCAGCGGCGTAAAGTACATCCCGATCACCCGCGAATCCATCCCCAACCACATCAACAGCGCCCGCAATGCCCTGCTTCTTTATATGGCGGAAACGGGCAACACCGCGTTTGCCGACGGCAAGCTGATCTTCCTCTCCGGCTCGCCCGAACTGGAGCGGGTGGGGGGAATACCGACCGGCAGGCTCAGCGGCATCGTCAACCACCACGTGCCCAAGTACCTGCGCACCAACCAGCTGCCCAGTTATGAAACCAATTGTATCGAAGACTGGGAAACCAAGCTTGAGGCGATCGTCCGCGAAACCATCAACCAGAACATGACCCTGATTTCGGGTATCCCGCCCTGGGTGCAAATGTATTTCGACCGCCTGCAGGAGCAAAGCGGTAAAAAGATCCGCGAACTCTTTCCCAACTTTTCAGTGCTCGTGCATGGCGGCGTCAACTTTGAGCCCTACAAGGCGCGGTTGTTCGACAGCATCGGCGGGCCCATGCATACCACTGAAACCTTTCCGGCTTCGGAGGGATTTTTCGCCTTCCAGGATACGCAGACCGAAGAGGGGCTCCTGCTCAATACCGACAGTGGCATCTTCTTCGAGTTTATTCCCGCAGGAGAGATCTTTACTGAAAATCCTACCCGGCTTTCGCTGCGCGATGTGCAGGTAGGCGTCAACTATGCCCTGATCATCAACAACAACGCCGGTCTCTGGGGCTACAATATCGGCGACACCGTCAAGTTCGTGAGCACCAATCCCTACCGGATTGTGGTGACCGGGCGCATCAAACATTTTATTTCCGCTTTTGGCGAACACGTCATCGGAGAAGAAGTGGAACAGTCTTTGCTGAAGGCGGCCGAAGAGGAAGGACTTCCGATCACCGAGTTCACCGTAGCGCCTATGGTGCAGGCCGGCGAAGGACGCAGCTACCACGAGTGGTTCGTTGAGTTCGGTACGGAGCCGCCCCCGCTGGAACATTTCGCCCGCAAGGTGGATGAGAACCTGCGCCAGAAAAACATTTACTACGACGACCTGATCCGCGGCAACATCCTGCAGCCCCTGCGCATCACCCCCATCCGTAAAAATGGCTTTATCGACTACATGAAATCGATCGGTAAGCTGGGCGGACAAAACAAGGTGCCGCGTCTGAGCAATGACCGTAAGATTGCGGAGGAGTTGCTGAAGTGGAGGGTCTAGTTTACTGGATGATCCGTTTGTTCGTGCAGGTTCGCGGCCGCAGCGTCGGGAAGGTTTCTGAGCAGGCGCTTGTTTTGTGCAAAACATCAGCGCCTGCGTGCGTCTGCACACGTACCCATAAACCAATAAACTGATAAACCAATAAACTCCCTACTTTTGACCACCGTCCTATATCATGAATCATCCACCTGTTAAACGTATTGCTCTTTTCGGTTCCACCGGTTCCATCGGCACGCAGGCCCTGGAGGTGATCGAGCGTCACCCGGAACTGTTCTCCGTGGAGGTGCTCACCGCCAACGCCAACGACGAACTGCTGGTGCAGCAGGCCCTCCGCCATCAGCCGCATATCGTGGTGATCGGAGATGACAGCAAGTACACGAAGGTGCGTGAGGCCCTGGCATCTTCCGATATCAAAGTGTTTGCCGGAGAGCAGGCCCTGGTGGAAGTAGCCGCCATGGACGTTTATGACTTGATGCTGGCGGCTATTGTGGGCTATGCCGGACTCAAGCCCACACTTGAAGCCATCCGCAATGGCAAAGCCATCGCGCTGGCCAACAAGGAAACCCTGGTGGTTGCCGGCGACATCGTGATGCAGACGGCCCTTGAGCGCCGCGTACCGGTCATCCCGGTCGATTCCGAGCACTCGGCGATTTTCCAGTGCCTGGTAGGTGAGGCCCGCAATCCCATTGAAAAAGTGATCCTGACCGCTTCCTGCGGCCCGTTCCTGGGCCGGAAGCCCAATTACCTGGTCAACGTCAAGCGGGAGCACGCGCTGCAACATCCCAACTGGAATATGGGCGCGAAGATCTCGGTAGATTCGGCAACGCTGATGAATAAAGGCCTCGAGATGATCGAAGCCAGGTGGCTGTTCAATCTGCGCCCCGACCAGATACAGGTAGTGATCCATCCGCAAAGCATCGTGCATTCGATGGTACAGTTCGAAGATGGCTCCATCAAGGCGCAGATGGGCCTTCCCGACATGAAGCTTCCCATCCAGTATGCGATGGCCTTTCCAAACCGCCTGGCCAACGACTGGCCGCGCTGCGACTTCCGTAAGTTCAATACCCTCACCTTCGACGAGCCCGACTACCGCACCTTCCGCAATCTCACACTCGCCATCGAGGCGCTCAAGAAAGGGGGCAACCTGCCCTGTGTGCTTAATGCCGCCAACGAGATCGCCGTATGGGCCTTCCTCCGCAACCGGCTTGGTTTCCTCGAAATGACCGATGTGATCGAGAGCGTGATGCAACGGGTGGCTTACATTGAGCAGCCTTCGCTGGAAGAGTATTTCGACAGCGATGGCGAGGCGAGAAGCTATGCGGCCGATCTGATTAAAATATAGTTTGGAAAAGGTGATGCAGCTTCAACTTTTGGTGCCGCCATTCCATAAATAATCATTAAACCTCGCCCATTCATCATGAATCATGTCCCTGCCTGCTTTTCGGGAGGCATTTTCATGGATATTTGTCGCTACTGAACTGATACAAAGATGTTTTTAATGGCTATCGACTGGGCAGTGGCGGGCGTAAAAGCCGGGCAGCTGATCCTTTCTTTCTCAATACTGGTCGTGTTGCACGAACTGGGGCATTACCTTCCGGCCAAGTGGTTCGGATGCCGGGTCGAGAAATTCTACCTGTTTTTCAACCCCTGGTTCTCCCTGTTTAAAAAGAAGATTGGAGAAACCGAGTATGGCCTCGGATGGATTCCCTTTGGCGGTTATGTGAAGATATCCGGCATGATCGACGAAAGTATGGACAAAGAGCAGTTGAACAAGCCGGCCGAGTCCTGGGAGTTCCGCAGCAAACCCGCCTGGCAGCGCCTGATCATCATGCTGGGCGGTGTTACCGTGAATGTACTCCTGGCCATCATCATCTTCATCGGGATCACCTGGAAGTGGGGCGAAGAGTACCTGCCTCCGCAAAATGCAAAATATGGCCTGGCCGTCGACAGCCTGGGCCGCAGGATGGGCCTGCAGGACGGCGATATCATCACCCATATCGACCAGCAGCCGGTGAAGGATGTGCTGCGGGTTACCCCGCAGATCATTACCTCCGAGGCAAAGCAGGTGACCGTACAGCGCAGCGGTGCTTCCCTGCAGCTGCCCGTACCCGAGGGGATGATCCGCGCCCTTAATTCGAGCCGTGGCGCCGATTTCGCCACCCTGCGCTTCCCGGCCCAGGTAGGCGGCTTTGGCAAGAATTCGAATGCGCAGAAGGCCGGGTTAAAGGAAGGCGACAAGATCGTGGGTCTGAATGGTACGCCGACGCCCTTCTTCCAGGACTTTCAGCGGCTCGTACGGCAGCAGAAGGGAAACACGGTGACCGTAGCCGTCGATCGTAACGGGCAGCAATTGCAGGTGCCCGTTCAGGTCAGCAAGGAAGGAATGATCGGGGTGCAGCCCGCCAGTCTTGAAAAGCTCGGGTTTACGGCAGAAACACGTGATTTCACGTTCGCAGAAGCCGTTCCGGCCGGACTGAAGCGTTGCTGGAATACCCTGAGCATGTACATGACCGGACTGAAGCAGTTGTTTACCGGCAAGGCCAATCCCAACGATTCGGTGGGCTCCGTGTTCAGTTTCGCCAGCATTTTTCCCGGCGAATGGCACTGGCAGAGCTTCTGGTCGCTGACCGCCATCTTTTCCATCATCCTGGCATTCATGAACGTGTTACCCATTCCGGCCCTCGACGGTGGCCATGCCCTGTTCACCATTTATGAGATGATTACCGGCCGGAAGCCCGGCGATAAGTTTATGGAATACGCGCAGATGGTAGGTATGGTGCTGCTGCTGGGCCTGATGGCTTATGCATTGGGATTGGATATTTGGAGGTTGTTTAAATAGTATTCGGAAGATTCCTGAAGGTTTCTGAAGGTTTTGCGAACCCTCGGGAGCCCTCCGGGAATCTTCATAAAACCTTTACAAGTAAATCTTTAACTTTGCTTCGAAACCGGGGGTGTTTGGTTTTGACAGCAGAGATCTTTGAACGTGTAAGCATGCCGGGCGTTGTGTAATTAGCCCGCTAATCTGAATACTCAAACCATAAATGGCAATACTCAGTATGCCATGGCTGCCTAATCAGTGATTAGTTAGTCATTCGGGCCGCCGCACGGGTTCGTCCTTGACCAAGTGCCGCCGCCGACTTAAAAAGAACAAGGAATGCGGTTGCCACAGGCTGTGCCGGCAATCTAAGATCATCCAGCTAAGGAAACAATTGGTTTGTCCTGGTCCGGTTGTTTCCCGACAACTAATCCGAGGAATAAGCATGTAGAAAGCGTTTGAATGTCCTGTTTGGACACCAGTTCGATTCTGGTCACCTCCACCTCCGCCCGCCGAAGCTCGTCAGAGCGAAGGCGGGCTTTTTTGATCCCGGCAGTATTATATTCAGGCGGGCTACAGCGGACGCGGTCCACTTTTGGGTTGGGTCTTTCGCTTGCCGACTCCAGCTCCGCCCACCGAAGCTCGTTAGAGCGAAGGCGGGCTTTTTCTTTCAATAGGGAAACAGCATCTGCGTTTTCGGTTTTCCGTCCAAAGCCATAAGTTCACTTCTCTAATTCGACCCTTATGGCAAAAAGCCGTCACTACTACATTCGCCGAAGCCATCGTTATCTGGGACTGCTACTGGGCATTCAATTTCTACTCTGGACGATCGGTGGCCTTTATTTCAGCTGGACGAACATGGATGAAGTACATGGCGATCACCTGCGGCGCCCGGCTCCGCTTTTGCCGGCGGGGCTTGCCCTGGTGTCGCCCGCTGAGGTGCTTGTGAATTTGCCTTTTCGAAGCGATTCGATCCATAGTCTGCAGTTGCTGCCGGTTCTTGGGCAGCCGCATTATGCCCTGCAGGTTTATTCGGGAGGAAAGCTGCGGCCCGTGCTGGCCGATGCACTTTCGGGCAGGGCGCGGGCTGCCATCAATCGCGAAGAGGCCATCGCTATTGCCTCCGCTCAGTTCAATGGCGTTCCGAAACTTCGTGCGGCCACACTTATCGCCACTACCGACGGGCATCATGAATACCGCGAAAAGCCGCTGCCCGCCTGGGCCCTGAGCTTTGATCACCCCAGCCGGACCACCGTGTATGTATCCGCCAACATCGGCCGCGTCGAAAGCTTCCGGAACGACAGCTGGCGCATCTTCGATTGGCTCTGGATGCTGCACACGATGGATTACGAAAGCCGCGACAATATCAATAACTGGCTGCTGCGGATCTTTTCAGTGTTCGGGCTGGTGACGGTGCTGTCGGGATTCGTGCTATATGCCGTTAGTAGCCGGGGCTGGAGTCGAAAAAAACAGCGCGCCGCGCACAAGGCGGGTTGAGGGGAAAGCCTGCATACAGCAACGCGCTATTCTTCCCAATAAGAAACCCACTTTTCTCCATCCCAGATTTCCACTGTTTGCCATTTGGCTTTGGGAATGCTCCGGAAGGAAGCATACCATTCATTCAGCCGGGCATCGCGTTCCAGGGCTACCTGTTCGATACGTGCCACGACCTGCGGGTGCAGGCCACTGCTGTGCCGGTATTGTTGCCAGGAAACAAAGTCCGGAGTCCGTACAACGCCGATGCGGCCAAGGCCGGTCATTTCGTATTGCTCCTCTTTGGTCAGGTCCCTGGTGTTGCCCTCTTCGTCCATCGCTACCTTGGTGGCCGTGGGTTCCCATTCGGGATGTGCTGAAAACCAGAGTGCCGGATGCGGCAGCTTCGCCTGCTTTTCCCACTGAGAAATGCGCAGCAGGCCGCAGTCTACGATCTGATCGAGCAGGTCTTCAGTAGTATAATGCCAGATGAGTTGTTGTGTCATGGACGTCAGAAACTGCAAAGTTAAAGAGTTCGAATTGTTTTGAACCACTCGCGATCCTTACTCATCGCAGACAGGAGCGCCTGATCCGCACAATCGGGGCAACATTGATTCGGTTACAGAAATGCGGTAGTGATCACGCCTGAGTAAGGCACGACTTTAGTACGTTGTCTTGTGCTTTGTGGTACGGTTTCTTGCTAAATGGTGCCATGCATATACGTAATTAAACTGAGGAGGTATTTATGTCACAAACCGTTATTGGCTTTTTTAATGATCTGAGCGATGCCCGTAGGGCTGTGCAGCAGCTACAGCAGGGCGGTATCAGTCGTGATCGCATAGACGTTTCCGACAAGCAGCCGGGTTCGTCGGGCGACAGCGCCGGAACTGCCGGACCGCAGGTAAATCCCGTCAGCGGCAGCGCACGGGATGAGAATTCGGTGCAAAGAACGTCGGACGATCGAACGGTCGACCGGGCAGGGCGCAATACGAACGTGTTCACCGATTTTTTCAATAATCTCTTCGGCGGCAGTGATGGTGACGAGGCAGACCGGTATAGCCATGTGGCTGCGCGGTCGGGCGCCATGATCACCGTGCATGTGCAGTCGCGTGAAGAGGCCGAAAGGGCGTCGTCGATCCTCGACGAAAGCGGCGCTCTGGATGTAGAGGAGCAGGCATCACTGTCGGGCTACAGCCGACGGGGGAGCGGTGATACTTCCTCAGACCGCAGCACGGCAGGTCATCCGCTCAACTTGCGCAGCCGCATCTTCGATCGTCGTATCGATGAGCAACAACGCTTACGTGGGTCTAACTGGAGTGATGAGTCTGGAACAGGCGGACCTGGCCGGGGACTGCTTTGAGCCCCTGGAGCCGGCCCGTAGAAAGCGGCGCCTAATATTTAGCTCAGCACTATTTATCCTAAAATCATAGCACATGAAAAAGGCAGGAAAGGTTCTGGGAACCTTGATGTTTTGCGCAATTATGACGTTCGCTACTCCGGTTGAAGCGCAAACGACAGACAACACAACCACCACTACGCGAACCGCGGAAGACCGCGACGATGACGATGGTGATGAGGGAAAATGGGGGCTGGCCGGATTGCTGGGACTCCTGGGTTTGCTGGGTCTGAAAAGAAGAGATGACCAGCGCAACAATACCCACACCAACCGGTAAATGTTGTTTTTTCGAGAAAGAGAGGCTGGCTCATGGCTTGCCTCTCTTTCTTTTTTGCATTAAGTGCAGCCGAAGCGGCATTATTGCGCGCGGGCCGGGAAAAATTGCCGGACCTGTACGCGGCGAGCCGCCGCAGGCAGATAGCTGATCTCCCGGATGACACCGTCTTCCTCGATTTTCACTAGCGCAGGCTGGCGGATGTTGTTAAAGTAAATGCTGCCTCCTTTCCATTTCATGCCGTCGCGCAAACCAGCTTTCCATGCCGCACTTTCTTTTACCACACCGGTAATGGTGCGGGTGTTTGCCGTACTGTCCCAGTTGAAGCCCAGCTCAAAGGGTGCGAGTTCTTCCACTTTATCGGCGAACCCGCTGCCCAGGCTACCCGGCAAAACCGGGATGGTGGCGCCTTCGTTGATGTAGGTGCGGTGTTCCGTGTTTATCTCTTTTCCGATATAGGTCGCCACCAAAGTACAGAAGCTACTATCGGTGGGCATCCGTCCGTTCATGGCCGCTCGATAGAGGTCGCGCATGACGTCATCCATCGAGTGTTTGCCTTTTGAATTTTCCCGGATGCGCTGGTCGAGTTGCAGGGCATACACAAAGCCTTTCCGGTAGGGTAGTTCCTGAAATTCACGCTGGGTCCAGAAGTTGCGGCCGATGGTGGCTTTGTCGGCATTACGCGCTGGCGACAGATAATACTCCGCAATGCGCGTATTGACCTGCTCCAGGTATTCTTCGGTGCTGAGCAAGCGGGCCGCATACAACAGCCGGTAGGTGAAGAAATCCGTAAAACCCTCGCCAAACCAGGTGTTCTCGCGCTCCTGTCCCTGCATGGTCATGGTAACACCGTTCCAACGATGGAAGTACTCATGCCCCAGCAGGCCGTACAGGTAGGCGTCGATGCCGAACTCTTTGGTCATGGCCAGCAAGAAGGCCTGGTGAAGGGCCGAGCCGTTGTAGTGGCCTACGCCCGAAAAGGGCGTCAGCGTTACCAGATAATAGGGTTCGCTGTCGTCGTTCCAGAAGCTGCGCATCGTGCCCACCACCCGCTCCACCGCCCCCAGGAATGCGGAGTCCGTAAACTTCCAGTCTTTGCCCCGAATGGCCACCTGCACCGGCTTGCCGCGAACGATCGTACGCAGCGGCCGGTAATCGCCGGCAACGAAAAGCGTATTGCGGAAGCTGGCATAGCGCACTTTACCGCGGAATCGGCGGCTGCCGGCATGCAGGCTGTTGGCGATGGACCACCCCGCAGGCATCTGTGTCCAGTCGAACTGTACGTATAGTTGGGTGCTGTCGCTGTATTTCGGGAGTACCAATAAGCCAAAGCCCGTGCTGTGCAGGTAGTGCGAATCAATGACCGCGCGGTAATTTTTCGGATAGGTGAGGGCCCCTTTCCAGTCCTGGCGGAGGGTGTAATGCAATTGCACCAGGGTCCTCGGGCGGCTGCGCACCAGTGCCTGTGTACTGTCGGTTGCAGAGCGTTCAAGTCTGGCACCCGGGCTGGTGATCCTGATCGTGGTCAAGGCCCTGTAGAGTTTGTTCTGGCTGCCGAATTCATCCGGCAGTTGCAGGTGGGTGATTCCCGAGTCGTTCGCCCAGAAGCGAAGCCCGACAACGATTTCGGGAATGCCGCCCTGGTAGCGGTGGCCGAACTGGTAAAGGAGCGTTTGTGCCTGCGCACGCTGTTGCGTCAGGAGGAAAAGGAGAAGCACAAGAACAGGGCGCATAGGCGGGTGGCTTACCGGTGTTTGTCAAAAGTATAAAATCCCGATTCAACGATCGGGTGCGGCCTCCCTACTTTTTCGTTTGGGTTCATTCCCTGAACTCCGGTAACATAGAGAAATTTCCGGAGGCGCGATCAGATATGAAAAGAAAAAGAGGAAGAGCCGTTATTTTGACAGTATGAAATCTTTTGCCCCGCTTCTGGTATTTTCGGTTTTGCTCCTTTCTTTCATGCAGAAACGTCCTGTTCCCCCGAATGACTGGCCGGTGTATGCAGGCAATGACCTGGGCGTACACTATAGCCCCCGTGCCACAGGCTTCCGGGTATGGGCGCCGGAGGCTGATGCCGTTACGCTGCGTTTGTATGGAACCGCTGAGGGCGGGACGCCGCTTCAAACGCTTACCCTGAAACCAGGTCCGCAGGGCAGTTGGTTCCTCGAGGTTCCCGGAGATCTCCGGAACCGCTATTACACATTTGAGGTGCGCCGGCAGGGGCAACTTTCTTCGGAAGTCGCAGATCCCTGGGCCCGGGCTGTAGGTGTCAACGGCAAACGCGGAATGATCGTAAGCCTGGCTGAAACGAACCCTGCCGGATGGGCCACAGACCGGCGTCCGCCGCTAAAGCAATTCACCGATATCATTCTTTACGAGCTTCACGTGCGCGACCTGTCGATGCATGCCCAGTCCGGCATCCGCAATAAAGGCAAGTATCTGGGACTCACGGAAAGAGGAACAAAGAATGCCGAAGGATTTGCCACCGGGCTCGATCATATCAGGTCGCTCGGCGTCACGCATATTCACCTGCTCCCCGCATTCGATCACAACTCGATCGATGAGTCCAGAACCCGCGCGCCTTACAACTGGGGCTACGACCCGTTGCATTACAACACGCCCGAAGGGAGTTATGCCAGCAATGCAACCGACGGACGGGTGCGCATCCGCGAGTTCAAACAGATGGTGAAGACCCTGCACGACAATGGTCTCAGGGTGGTGCTGGATGTCGTATACAATCATACAAGCGATATCAGAAACTCGGTATTCACACAGTTCGCACCGGGCTATTTCTACCGGCAATGGCCTGATGGACGTTTCGCAGATGGGAGCGGCTGCGGTAACGAAACCGCATCGGAGCGGGCTATGATGCGTAAATACATGATGGAATCCGTTGCTTACTGGGCCCGCGAATACCATATCGACGGTTTTCGTTTTGACCTGATGGGGTTGCACGACATCGAAACCATGAACGCCATTACCGATACCCTGCAGAAGATCGATCCGACCATTTTTGTGTATGGCGAGGGCTGGACCGCTGGCAATACGCCGCTACCGGAGAACGACCGTGCGCTCAAGAAGCACACCTACCGCCTGAAGCATGTTGCCGCCTTCAGTGATGATATCCGCGATGCGCTGCGGGGCCCCTTCAGCGATGCACATGCCCCTGGCTTTATCAGCGGGAAGACCGGAAATGCCGAAAGCCTGAAGTTCGGAATCGTAGCCGCTACGGCACATCCACAGGTTGAAATGAGCAAAGTGAACTATTCGAAAGAGCCCTGGGCCCGCGAGCCCTGGCAATCGATCAATTATGTTTCCTGCCACGACGATCCCACCTTGTTTGACCGTATCCGCCTCGCCAATCCGGAAGCTCCGGAGCGGGACCTGATCCGGATGGACAAACTGGCACAGGCTGCGGTTCTTACCTCACAGGGCGTCGTGTTTTTGCATGCGGGCGAGGAAATGCTGCGCACCAAAAACCTGGTACATAACTCCTATAACGCGCCCGATTCCATCAATGCGATCGACTGGAGCCGGCGCAGCAAGTACCCGCAGGTTTTCCGCTATTACCAGGGCCTCGTTGCGCTCCGCAAAAACCACCCGGCTTTTCGCATTCCGACCGCCGCCCTCGTACGAAAGCACCTGCGTTTCCTAACGGATGAGGATCCGTTGTTTGTGGGCTATGAAATCTCCGGCAATGCCGGCGGCGACCGCTGGAAGCAGATCATCGTGCTGCTCAATGGGAACGCAAAAGCGAAAGAGGTGCCACTGCCTGCCGGCAACTGGAAACTGGCAGTAGACGACCAGCTGGTGAATGAGAAAGGCATCCGCACGCTGAAAGGCGGTATGGTCACCCTGCCCGGAACGACAGCCTGGGTCCTTTTTCGGGAATGATGCCGAAGACCTCACCCGCTGGTCAGGCCCGGCATCATTCTTTCGGGAGATCTTTCATGGCTCCGCGTACAGACAGTTATCGGCATCGCCGGCGCAGGCTGCGCCTCCTGGAAGCCCTGCAGCGCAAAGGCATTCAGGACAAAGCCGTGCTGGATGCGATGAGCCGCGTTCCGCGTCATCTGTTTATCAGAGAGGAGCAGGCGGACGAGGCCTATGAGGACCATGCGCTGCCTTTTGCAGAAGGACAAACTATTTCCCAGCCCTACACGGTGGCCTGCCAAACCGAGCTGCTCCAGGTGCGGCCCGGGATGAAAGTGTTGGAAATCGGCACCGGAAGCGGCTACCAGGCTGCGGTGCTCTGCGAACTCGGCGCGGAGGTTTATTCCGTAGAACGCATTCGCTCCCTATACGAACGAAACTGTGCTTTCCCCTTGCTTCAGGCCTTCAAGAACCTGCACCTGTATTTCAGCGATGGACAGAAAGGCATTCCGGACGAAGCGCCTTTTGATCGTATTCTGCTGACCGCGGCAGCTGCAGAGTGGCCGGCCGCACTTCTGGGCCAGTTAGGAGCGGAAGGACAAATGGTGTTTCCCTTTGGGGCGCAGGGAAGCAGCCAGGTTATGATGCGGGTGCGGCACATGCCGGATGGAGGATTCATCGAAGAATGCTTCGACCATTTTCATTTTGTACCCCTGCTTCCCGGAACACAATAAACAAGCAACAAAAAGTCCACTGTGGAAACAGCGGACGTAACGATTGCTTGCTATATGAATTGCTTATGTCTGAAGGGAGGAGCCCGCGATGCCGGCTGCTTTCAGGAGTAAAATTAGTATGTGTATCAGGTACACAATAAAAAAGCTGTGCTTTTCCTCTGTTGTCCAGCCCTGTCAAATACTCTATAAATGTCTGATTTGCAGTTGTCCACGGCGTCGATTACTACGACATCCAAAAAGAACAACCCCGGGAAGCTTCCTGCCCGGCCCTGCTGTAGAACTGCTGAACTTTCCTACCTTGATGCATGAACCTTCCGCTTTTGAACATCCATATACTGGTTACATTGGTGGGCAGCCGGTTGGCGGTGTTTACGGCAACAACCCGGAAGGGTTAGGCACGAATACGCACTTTTTACCTTCCCGCTCTACCTGATTTTATAAAACTAACCCTGCTTACAGATGCATGTACTGAAGTTCGGCGGCACGTCAATGGGCGATGCCGCAGCCATAAGTCGCGTTGCCGGCATCGTTGCCCGAGCCGCAGCAGCGAACCGGTTGGCGATCGTTGTTTCGGCCATGAGTGGCATCACCGATCTCCTGCTGCTTTGTGGTACGACCGCTGCCCGGCAGGAAACAGGCTGGAGCGCTTACCTGGATCAGATCGTTGAGCGGCATCATGCCGTCATCCGGCTGCTGCTGCCCGATGAACAGCAGCAGGAGCAGCTGTTGCAGGTGGAAGACGCTGCAAAAGAACTCGCCTCCCTGTGTGCGGGTATCTCTTTGCTGGGTGAGTGCTCGCTTCGTACCCGCGACCGCCTGGCCGCTTATGGCGAGCTGTTGTCCTCACGTCTTTTTACGGCCTGCCTTTCCGCACGCGGCATCGATGCCAGCTGGGCCGACAGCCGCACGCTGATCCGGACGAACAGTAATTATACAAGGGCGCGGGTAGATGCAGCTACGACGATGGCATTGGTTACCGGTTATTTTCAGCAGAGCCGGGCAGCGGTTACGGTATTGCCAGGCTTTATCGCATCCGACGCTGAAGGTAATACGACCACCCTTGGTCGCGGCGGTTCCGACTTCAGTGCGGCGCTTATCGGTGCGGCCCTGCCGGATGCGGTGGTAGAGATCTGGACCGACGTGCCTGGTATGATGACTGCCGACCCACGCCTGGTGAAGCAGGCCCGCACCATCAGTGCCCTTTCCTTCCAGGAGGCGATGGAACTGTCGCATTTCGGCGCCAAGGTGCTTTATCCGCCATCGGTGCAGCCCTTGCTGGCCCGGAATCGCAGTTTCCGTATCCGGAACACTTTCGATCCGGATGCTGCGGGCACGCTGATCGAATCAGGAATTCGCCCGGATCAGGGGATCATCCGCGGGATCACCGGAATCAGCGGAATCGCGCTCATTTCGCTCGAAGGCAGTGGAATGGTGGGCATCCCCGGTATCAGCCAGCGGCTGTTTGGCGCCCTGGCTCTCCGGTCGATCAATGTCATACTCATCACGCAGGCTTCATCCGAACATTCGATCTGTGTTGGTATTGAAGAAAGCCTGTTGGAGGCCGCCTGTACCGCTGTGCAGGAAGAATTCCGTACCGAGCTGAACACCGGAAGTATTGATCCCCTTCAGTGCGAAACCGGACTGTCCATCGTGGCACTTGTGGGCGATCAGATGAAAAGTCACCCCGGCATCAGCGGCCGTCTTTTTTCGGAGTTGGGGCGAAACGGTGTCAACGTGCGAGCTATCGCACAAGGGTCTTCCGAACGCAATATCTCGACCGTTATTTCCTCGAGGGACGTACGCAAGGCGATCAATGTATTGCACGAGGCCTTTTTTGAGAACAGCTGTAAACAGGTAAACCTGTTCATTGCGGGTGTTGGCAATGTAGGGGGGAAACTGATCGACCTGATCCGGCGTCAACAGCCATGGCTGCAAGAGCACCTGCGCCTGCAGGTGCGTGTGGTTGGTCTGCTGAACAGCCGCCGTATGCTGGTTTGCGAAGAGGGAATCGACCTGGAAGATTGGCAGCCGGCACTGCAGTCGGCAGCGGTTGCCAGCCTGGATGGCTTCGTGGAGCAGATTACTGCCCTGAACCTGCGCAACTCCGTGTTTGTGGATGTTACCTCCCAGGAGCCGGTGGCCGCTACCTATGGGCAACTACTGCAACACAGCATTCCGGTAGTGGCCTGCAATAAGATCGCCGCTTCCTCTTCTTATGTTCATTACCGCACGTTGAAGGATCTTTCGCGTGCGTTTGGTGCTCCCTGGTTGTTTGAAACCAACGTTGGTGCGGGTCTTCCGGTCATAGGCACCCTGGGCGACCTGATGAACAGCGGAGATACCGTGCACCGGATTGAAGCCGTACTGAGTGGGACGCTGAATTTTGTGTTCAACAATTACGATGGCAGCCGTTCTTTTGCTGAAGTAGTTCGAGAAGCCCAGGCGCTGGGTTATACCGAGCCCGATCCGCGCCTTGACCTCGGCGGCACCGATGTTGCCCGGAAGATCCTTATCCTGGCACGTGAAGCTGGCGTGCCGCTCGAAATGAAGTCTGTGCATATTGAATCCTTCATGCCCGCATCCTGTATGCAGGGAAGTATCGAGGATTTCTATACCGAGATGGAGCGCCAGGAAGGTCATTTCCGCGCCCTGCTGGAAGAAGCCCGGGCGCAGGGCCGGCGACTGAAGTTTGTGGCTACCTTCGCACAGGGTGAGGCCAGCGTGGGACTGCAGGCAATCGGCGATCAGCACGACTTCTATCATCTCTACGGCAAAGACAATGTGGTGCGTTTCTTCACACAGCGCTACCCTGAACAGCCATTGGTGGTGAAGGGCGCCGGGTCGGGCGCTGAAGTTACGGCATCAGGCATCTTTGCAGACATCATTAAAACCGCACGTAGTTGATGGATACCGTATTTGTACAGGCACCTGGTTCCGTTTCCAACCTGGGCAGTGGATTCGACGTTTTGGGCTTTGCCCTCAACGAACCCTTCGATGAACTGGAACTCCGCAGCACCCTGCAGCCGGGGGTGCGCATCATCAATGAGCACGAGTATGATCTTCCGGACAATCCTGAGAAAAACGTATCAGGAGTCGTATTGCTGGAAGCGCTTCGTCGCAGCGGGTATTCCGGCGGTTTGGAGTTGACCGTACGCAAGCGCATCAAGCCCGGGAGCGGTATCGGATCCAGCGCAGCCTCCGCTGCCGGCGCGGCGGTGGCGGCAGGTGTCTTGCTGGGGAATATTTTTTCAAAACCGGAGCTGCTCGATCTGGCTATGGAAGGAGAGTTTCTTGCTTCAGGTGCCCGGCACGCCGATAATGTTGCGCCCTGTATCTACGGTGGCGTAACGCTGATCCGCTCGATGGAACCACCCGACATCATTCCCTTGCCGCCGGCTGATCTTTTTGTGACGATCGTTCACCCGCAGATCGAGATACAAACCGCCTATGCACGTTCCATCATGCCACAGGAAGTACCCCTGAAACATGCCATCCGCCAGTGGGGCAATCTCGGTGCCCTTGTAGCCGGCTTTTACCGCAACGACCCGGCATTGATCGGGCGATCGATGGAAGACCGGGTGGCAGAACCCTACCGGAAAGCCCTGATCCCCGGCTTCGATGCGATCGGAGCGGCCAGCCGCGCCGCCGGTGCCCTGGGGGGTGGCATCTCGGGCTCTGGTCCGTCGCTGTTCCAATTCAGCACAACCTTCGCTACGGCTACGGCCGTAGCGAAGGCCATGAACCGTATTTATACGGAGCTGGGTATCGCGCATCATACCTATGTCACTGCCATCAACAGAGAAGGCGTTCGGGTGCTTCCCCTCGCACAAACCAGGAAGTCATGATGTACGTAAGTCTGCGGGGAGGAGAGCCATCCGTTTCCTTTCGTAGCGCCGTTGTGCAGGGACAGGCGCCCGACGGCAGTCTGTATTATCCTGTGCAAATCCCGCAACTGCCGCTATCCCTGCGGCAGAACCTGCGTGGAATGGACGATGCGGAGATCGCCTTTCAGATCCTGAAGCCCTATGTAGGCGCTGATATTTCTCCGGAGGAATTGCGCCAGATCGTTGCTGAAACCATAGCCTTCCCGATTCCGCTGATAGCGGTCAGCGATCGTGTTCAGGTGCTGGAGTTGTTTCACGGGCCCGCGCTGGCGTTCAAAGACGTAGGCGCCCGCTTTATGAGCCGTTGTCTGTCGCGCTTTGCGAGGGAGGCTGGCCGGCGCATCGTGGTGCTTGTAGCGACCTCCGGCGATACGGGGGGAGCGGTGGCCGATGCATTCAAAGGCGTGCCGGGCGTTTCGGTGGTCGTGCTCTATCCGTCGGGTAAGGTAAGTCCGGTACAGGAACGCCAGATCGCTGCACTGGGGGGCAATGTACATGCGCTGGAGGTGCCGGGCGATTTCGACAGGTGCCAGGCTCTGGTGAAACAGGCCTTTGCCGATGCGGCACTCCGCGAACAGGTGTACCTGACCTCCGCCAACTCAATCAATGTGGTCCGCTGGCTGCCCCAGCAAATCTATTTTGCACTGGCTCTCAAACAATGGCCCTTCCCGGATCAGGCTCCGCTGATATCAGTGCCCAGCGGCAACTTTGGAAACATCGGTGCCGGACTCCTGCTGGAGCGCTCGGGCCTCCCGGCCGGCGGCTGGGTCGCCGCCTGTAATGCCAACGATTTCGTGCCCCGCTACCTGGAGTGCGGCGCGTTGCTGCGCCAGCCATCTGTTTCCACACTGTCCAACGCCATGGATGTGGCCGACCCTTCGAACTTCGTACGGATCCAACGTCTGTTTGAAGACGACCGGAGTTTGCTGTGTTCCGCACTGAGCGCTACCCGGACCACCGATGAAGAGACCCGCGCAACGATCCGTGCGGTCTTTGAACGTTACGGATACGTGCTCGACCCGCATACGGCTGTTGCCTGGCACGGGTTGAATCAGGTTCTTCGAAACAGCCAGGCCGGGATCGTACTGAGTACGGCGCACCCGGTCAAGTTTCCGCAAGTGGTGGAAGAAGAAACCGGCAACCCGGTGCCCATGCCGGGGCGTCTGCAATCGCTGATGGATCGGCCTCTGCAGCGTACGACGCTTGAGCCGGCGTATGCAGCCCTTCGTGCTTACCTGCTGCGGCTGGCCTGAGCTCCTGACCCGTGCAGAAATGACGTCGCCCTACGTTTCTTACCGAATTGTTCTTACCGAATCCGGCCTCGTTCAGGCTTCGTCGAAACTGAGGCCCAATTGAATGGCCCCTGATTGCTGGTGGTGGGGCACTACTGTCGTGTGTATACCGTCAACACAGATCACGGCCATCTCCTCGTGCCGGGAAGCCACGGTAACCTGCACTTCGCCTGCATGCGCACGAAAAAGCCGGTCTACCAGTTCGGGCCGGTTGTTGTGTTGGGAAAGATGCCCCAGTACCAGGTGGCGCAGTCGGGGTGTACGGTGGGCACAGAACAGATCGAGGGCTTCCTGGTTCGAAAGGTGCCCGCGACCGCCCCGGATCCTTTGTTTCAGATGCCAGGGATAATTGCCGCGATCGAGCATTTCCGGGTCGTAGTTGGCTTCCAGCAGTGCGGCATGGCATGCCCGGAAATGCTCCACAAGGTTAGCACACACCCGGCCCAGGTCGGTGAAAATACCCACGGTAAGGGCGTTATAGCTGACCGTAAAACTGAAGGGGTCGGCGGCATCGTGGATTTTCCGGAAGGGACGCACCTGAAGCGAGCCGGCCGCAATCGGCGCGCCGTCGTCAAAATCGCGGAGGAGTTCCTCGTATAAATACAGGCCGCAGTTTTGCCGTGTGTTACGCGTGATGTACAGCGGGAAGCGATATTTCTTCAGTAAGGTAGGCAGTCCCCGGATATGGTCGGAATGTTCGTGAGAAACAAAGATGGCCCGCACACGGTCCATAGGCAGCCCCAGCCGCTGCATCCTGCGTTCAATTTCGCGGCAGGAGATACCTGCGTCGACAAGAACAGCATCCTGATCGTTACCCACATAGTAGCAGTTGCCATTGCTTCCGGAGTTCAGCGATGCGAGGTAGAGGGACATGGTGGGCAAAAATACGGCTTCCTTTCCGGCTCGGTCTGCTAAGGGAAAGGTAAAGCTCTAAAGTCCTGAAAGGTCCGGCACAACAAGGCTGCCTTCCCATCCGAAGTACTCCGTCAGGCTTTGCAGGAGACGGTCGCGCACCACAATCAGCAGCAGGCGGTCGTTGTAGGGACCGGAATAGATGTCTGTCAGGATCGATAGAGCGGGAAACAGGCCTTTCCCCGCGAGTTCCAGCTTTCCCGCCTCATCCACTACCAGAACGGGTGGCTTTCTGTTTTCCATTGCCAGGAGCAGGTTGCAGGCTTTTCCGAACGCAGCTGCGGAGAACCGGAAGCGTCCCACTTCAAGACAGGATGATTCTCCTTCTTCACAGTCGGCAACCCAGGTATTACCGGAGGCGACGTCTTCAAACATACGGGTTCCGTGCAGGTCGGGCATGAGCAGACCGCATGCGCCGGGCCGGCGGCGGCACCAATCCCGCAGCTCTGTGGTTTTGCCCGTTCGTATCGGTCTTGAGAAAAGGATGATCATGCGGCCTGTTCCTGTAGTTCTACGGAGTCGCTGGTCAGCGACCAATGAATGAACAACCGGAGAAAGCAGGGTATGCGTCTCCAGCCGCTTGTTTCCCCGCTTTGGATCCAGGCCGCCACCGATACCTGGCGTAGGGCAGGCAGCAGGAAAAGCAGGTCGTTGATGCGCCGGGCATTTTCGGCCTGCTTTTGCTTCAGAAAGCGGTGTAGCACACGGAGCAGCACTGGCGCCAGGAGTCCATACCATGCCAGCAGGGCGGCGCCCGTCCAGAGCAATGTGCGAACCACGGCCTGGCGCTTTTGCTCGTGGGGGCCGGGCAACAGGTAAATGAGGAGGCATAGAGCGAGGAGACCGCCTGTTACGAACACCGTGCGACGAATGCCCGTTCTGCGTGCGGGTTGGGCTGGGTTTCGGAAATGGGGCCGGTATTCGGGAATAGTGCCGGCATCCGCCATAAAGTTGCAAACCAGCCTCCAGGATATCCAGCCGCTGATCAGGCCGCCCAGAACATACAAACCGAGGTAAAGGCCAATCAGCAGGCCGCTACCGGGTGGCAGCCCAACCCGGAGTTCGCGGCCGATGTAAGCAAACAATTCATCGATTGCGGCCCAGAAAGATTGCCCGAAGAAAAACGTAAGCGTCAGCACTTTCTGCAGCGCCGATTCTACCATCGCGAGTAAAGCCAATGCAAAAACGCTCCAGGACCGAACGCCACCGATGGAGAACAGCACGTAGCCGCACAGTGCCTGGAAAGAAACCGCCAGGTAAGCAGTGGGGGGCGAATGCGGGCTGACTATGGCTTTTATGATCAGAACCAGCAGCAGGCTTTCGGTAATCCTGCGGGTATGGCCGGCCGAGAGCCAGCCGATGAGGGTGATGCAGATCACCGCAAAGGAGCCAACGATCAGTCCGGTGAACGGTAGTTTAAACGCATGCAGCATACCACCGAGGCCCGACTCGCCGAAAGCCCATAGCGCAGTTACCCGCTGCAGGGCCAGCCAGCGCCGGGCAGGACTCAATAGTTCGCTGCTGTTCATCATTCTGAAGTTACGTAGTTCCTGCCGGTGGGGAGGTCCCGGTTTTTCTCGCGGATGATTTCTGCGGCAATGCTGACGGCGATCTCCGCGGCCGTTTTGCTGTAGATCGGCAGCCCGACCGGAACGAAGCAGTGTTCCCATGTGTCGGCCGGTAATCCTTCCTGGCCGAGCTCCCGTATCAGGGTGATGGTTTTCACTTCGCTGCCGAGCATGCCCAGATAGCGGAACCTGCGACCTGCCAGCTGCCGGAACACGGTTTTGTCGTCGCGATAGCCGAAGGTCATGATCACTACAAAATCGTCCGGAGCATCGCCGATCAGTTCTTCCATCTTTTCGTAATCCGCGACGATCTTTTCGTGGGCGAAGGAGTTTTCCAGAAAGGTGTTCAGCGCCGGCCGGTTGTCATAAAGCTTGATGTAAAAATTCAGCAGGGTCATTTGCTGGCTGAGCGCGCGACCAACGTGTCCGGCACCAATAATATGAATGACGGGCCTTTGATCGAGGCGCTCCGCATAACTCCAGTGATCCTCATCTTCGTAGGTGAAATGGGCGATGCGCTCAGCCGGACTGCCCGTGGTGGCAATGCCTTCCGGATTCAACGCAACCAGGGTATCACGCCGTTCGGCGAAGGCTGCCAGCAGGTTTCCCACCAGGTCTGCCTGCTCGGGCTGCAGAGGTACGAAGGCGATCAGTTGACTGCCGGAGCAAATCATCCCCGACTGATCGCGCTGGTGGCTTTTATCGTGGTATTGACGTTGCAGCAATACCGATCGGAGGCCTGTATTGAGCAGTGACCTTGCTTTTTCCACCATCTTGTGTTCCATCATGCCACCACCGATCGTGCCACTGAATTGTCCGTCGCCGGCAACGACCATCTTGAAACCCCTGCGTCCGGGTGAGCTCCCTTCGCTATCCAGAACCCAGAGCACGATTACCGGCACCGATGCGCGTAGTTTCTCGTGAATAAACAGCCAATTGTTCATGAGCGGGCGCGGTTTTCCAATATACGTTTAAAGGAGCGGCCGCGGATCTCGTCCAGCGTGAGTCCGGTGCGTAATACTTCTTCTTCGGTGATGGCGCCGCTGTTAAGCGCTTTCAGGAAGAAGTTGAGCAGGCCCTGGCCGGTTGCGGCATCGTCGAATACATCACCGATTAGTGTAGCGCGTGCCGCCTTCTCGACGAACGTTTTCAGGCGTCCGACAGCGTCTTCATAGCTTTCAAGGAAAAAGGCGAAAACGGCGGTGTAGCGCATCGGAAGTTGTGCCGGGTTCAGGTCCCAGCCCTGGTAATAGCCGTTCCAAAGAGAATGGCGGATATGGTCGTAGCCTTTCTTCCAGGCGCGGTGAACAGTGGCTCGGTTTTCTTCCAGCTGTGCTTCGGTGAGCTCGCCGCGGTGCGGGCCAATGGGCATGGTGTTGGTGGCGCCATCGGAAAGCCAGATGCCGGTATGTGCCAGGGCTACCTTGGTCATATGGTGGGCAAAGTCACAAACAGGGTGGTCCATCTCCTGGTACCGGGCGGTGATGCCGGCGGAAGCAGTATAGTCATACGTGCCGAAATGCATGGCGATACAGCGTCCCCGGCTGGCTTCAACGAAACGATACAAAGGATTGGTGCCGTCGATCGCCATGATGGACTGGGTGGTTTCCACCATCATTTCCATCTTGAGGCTGCCGTCGGCTAGCCGCAGCTGGCTTTCCAGAATATCGAAGAAGGCAGCCAGCGTAGCCGGTTGCTCGGGGATGGTGACCTTCGGTAGCATCACCACGAAGTTGGCGGGCAATGTTCCGCCGGTTGCCTTTACCAGGGAGCTTACAAAGAGGTCCAGTGTGCGCAGCCCGCGCTCCTTCATTTCTTCGGTAAAGGGTTTGATGCGGATGCCGATAAAAGGAGGGAGGGTGCCTGCTTTCAGACCTTTGGCAACCTCGAGTGCTGCCGAGATGGCGGTGGCGTCTTCTTCCTGGTTGGGGCGGTTGCCATAGCCGTCTTCGAAATCGATACGAAAGTCTTCCACTGCCTCCGTTTGCAGCTTGCGCAGCACTTTCTGGTATACTTCGAGGCTCAGGCGAGCGGGATGACGGCGGCGTGCGTCGGCAGGCAGGGCATCATACTCGGCTTTCAGGGCGGCGGGGTCCCCGCTGAGCAGGCTGGCGCCTGTAAGTCCGAATACCTTTCCGAACGTGACGAAGTCGGGCGCGTAGGTGGTGAAGGTTTCCAGGGCGCGCTCGCCCATGGCGCGGGCCAGGTCGGATTTGAACAGGTAGGCGCCACCATATACGGTGTGCACCGGCTGGCGCTCACTCCGGTCGCCCCGATAGCGCTGCTGGAACTCGAGATTCGATGAGCGGAGCGCCTGAAACAGTTGTTCCCTGCGGTCATCGGGAATGGAGGTGGTTGTGGCGAATGAATTGGATTCCATAACTTGATAAGTTTCCTGAGTTTTTGAAGGGCGCCCGTCAGCTGCCGCGGTAGGTGCTGTAGCCAAAAGGATTGATCAGCAGGGGCACGTGGTAATGCGTGTGATCGAAAGTCGTGAATGTTATTTCTACGGTAGGGTAGAAGCCGGTAACCTGGCGGGCCGCGAAATAGGCTGCGGTGCCGAATACCATTCGGTAGGCGGCGGGATTCAGAAAGCGGTTGGGTGGAAGCAGGTCGGGAATGCGCCCATCGTGGTTGGTGATGCCCTGCGCGATGGTGCGCCATCTCTTGCCCAGCGCCTGCTGCAGCCGGATGGTAAGGCCGCTGCCCGGTTTCCCGATCGAGGTGTCGAGCACATGGGTGGTGATATGGCTATTGCGCAGCAGCGACCAATCGGCCTGCGGCAACAGCTTCTTCAGCCGCAGCATCGTGATCTTGTGTTGCTCACCCATCGCCACCAGCAGTTCTTCCTCCGGCTCGTTTTCCAGACGATCCTGCAGCAGGCGGAGCATTTCGCCGGCCGGCTTCCCGGTGGCGCATACAATGAAAATAAACCCGAAGTGCTGCACATAGGCGGCATTGCCCAGGGCCAAAGCTTCCAGGGTAGGGCTATCCGCTTCAGCAACCGCAGCTTGTTCACTACCTGCCAGGTGGCTGGTGGCAGCAAACTTTTTCCTGAGGCTGTCGAGGTCTCCGATCTTCGGATGGTGGGTGAAGGCTTCGAGCCAATCGCTTGCCGTACAGGCATCGTACCAGGCCGTTGTGACGCGCTCCACAAGCGCTGCTTCCGTGGAAAAGGGAAAGCCTTTCATCACCTCGTCAGCCCATTGCGACGATCCGCAGCAGGTGGCGAGCGCTGCCCGTGCGGCGGCTTCGGACTGTTTATTGAAATCGGTTAGTGTCATTGTTTATTGGTCTATTGGTTTATTTGTTTATTGGAAACAAGGACCGGCAGACAACCCATCCCCAACCCCTTCCCAAAGGGAAGGGGCGCGCACTTAACAAGCATTCTCCCATTTCCCCCATTTCCCCCATTACCGCATTGCCCCATCACCCCATTCTACCATTATTGACTTCCTCCCTGCTCTACCCAGCACCTTACCAGGTTTCGCTCTTCCTCCGTCATCCCGGTTTTGTTGCCCTGCGGCATTGATTTGGTGACCACCACCCGCTGGTAGATCTTGTCTTTCAGCTTGACGATATCCTGCGGGGTATCATACACAACCCCGTTAGGTGGTGCTGTGAAGACGTCGTCGGTGGGCTTTGTGGAATGACAGGAGGTGCAGCGGCGTTGAAAAATGGCCTGCACCTGCGCCAGCGCTACTTCCGTTTTGCAGGCACCCGGGTTCCGTGAGGGAGCAGTCATAAATACCGCTCCCAGAAGCACCAGGGTCGAGGCGGGAAGTACCCAAAGATTTAGCTGTCCTTTTTCCCGAATGTTCAGCCAGTGTTTTATACCGGCTGTGCCTACCGTGATGATGGCCAGCGGTATCCAGGGCTGCTCATAACCGAAGGTGCTGGGGAAGTGGTTGCTGATCATAACAAACAGCACCGGAAGGGTGAAGTAGTTGTTGTGCAGGGAGCGGAGTCCTGCGAATTTTCCCCTGGCCCCGTCCGGAAGTTCGCCCCGTTTCGCGGCGCGTACCATGGCTTTTTGTGCCGGGATGATGATGAAGAATACGTTGCCCGCCATCAGGGTGCCCAGCATCGCTCCGAAGTGGATGTAGGCCGCACGGGCGCTGAAGACCTGACTGTAGAAATACGCAAAGCCGGTGGCCAGTGCCAGTCCGGTCAGGGCGAAGAGCGGCCCCTTGCGCACCAGCGGTGTTTTACAAAGAAGGTGATAAAGCAACCAGGCAACGACAAAGGAGCCGATGCCGATCGATATGGCTGCGAGTGGATTCAGATCCCTGACATTTGAATCGATCAGAAAAGCCCTGGCATTGAAATAATAGACCACGAACAGCAGGCAAAAGCCGCTGAGCCAGGTGAAATAGGCTTCGTATTTGAACCAGTGCAGTTCCTTCGGGATCGTTTTGGGCGCCACCTTGTATTTCTCGAGGTAGTAAAAGCCGCCGCCGTGCACAGCCCATAGGTTGCCCGCCAGTTCTTCGCGCAGGTCGCGGGTGCGGTTCAGTGCGTTTTCCAGGAAAACGAAATAGAAGGAGGCGCCGATCCAGGCAATGCCGAAGGTGATATGCATCAGGCGAACGGCGATGTTGAGCCATTCCATGAGGTGGCCTTCCCAGGGCGTGTCTTTTACGAGCCACCAGGTAAACGCAGCCAGGCAGACACAGGTCAATACCAGAGCCGCGTAAAGCAGCCCCTGGAATAACCCGAGCTGGTCGTGCCGCTCTTCATTGCCGGCTTCATGACTTTCTTTCACCAGGGCCGGAAGCCGGTAGGTCAGGGAGACGATCATAAAGCCAATCACGCCCAGTAGCAGATATACGGATGCGTACAACATCTTCAGAGGATTGGAGTGCCGATGAGGCGAAGACGGCTGATGCCACCATCGGGGTAAATGGTGAGCCGCACATGTGAGTACACGCCATGGGCACTCAGCTCTTTTTGAAATTCGTGGATGCTGTCGGCGCTCAGTTTTTGCCCGGGGAGCAATGTCGTCCATTCCACTTTTCCCTCCAGCACCTCCTCATCGCTTGCGGCCTTGCAGGCTTCGAGTGAGCAGCGATCGGGATAATTGCCTTTGAAATGGCAGGTGTCTACGATGGCTTTATGAATGATGCCCGGGTGTGCCAGCCGCAGAATTACCCAGTCGCGGTTGTTCGGAGTGCGGTTGCGTTTGGTCTCCCATCCATCCCCCATATTGATACCCCGCCCCGGCATGATCAGGTTGTTCATGGAACTGAAGAACATATTGTTGCAGGCAATGGCACGCCCGCCATTGATGGCCGCCGCCAGGTCGAGTTCTTTGCCGGTGGGAACGCTGCTCCAATCTTTCACGACTTCGCCATAAACCTTTAGCCGGGCAACCCCGCCGTCGGGATAGATGTGCAGCCGGATATGACTGTACGTCTTCTCAGAAGTGCAGCCGTAGAAATTCTGGCTGCCCGGGTCGAGGGGCGATTTCGGGAGCAACTCCTCCCATGCAAGGGACGAATCGTTCCAGTCAATGTTCTGTTGCGATGGTCCCATCCGTACACCTTCGATAGACGCATGTGGCGGATGGTTACCCAGAAAGAAGTTAGTATCGATGTCGAAGCCATGAATGCGGCCACTTGCCGCCAGCTGCACCACGCACCAGTCGTGGCCCGGCACCCTTTTCCGGCGCGACTCCCAGCCATCCATCCACTTTCCGCGATCGGTGTATTTATCGGCAATAAAGATGCCCCTGCCGGGCTGGATCAGGTTTTCTTTTTCTGCAAAGAAGTCGTCGGTGGCGAACAGCACCTTGCCTCCGAGCCTCGCTGCTGCCAGATCGGTCATGGCGGCAAAGGAGGGGGGCATCTTGATGATTTCGCTTACTTTTTCAAAAGCCATTGGCCGTGTTTTTTTGTGTCAACCTGCCCGTTCATCCATGCCGTATTTCCACTGATAAAAGTGGCCGAAACGGTGCCATAGAGCTGCCGGTCAAGATAAGGACTTATTTTATGACGATGCAGCACGGTGGCTGCGGTAGGTATGAAGGTCTGCTCCGGGTTCCATACGACCAGGTCGGCATCCTGCCCTGCTGCAATGCTCCCTTTCCGGTGCTGCAGGCCCAGAAAGCGGGCGGGGCGCTCCGTAAGCAGCGGTATGAATCGCTCCAGGGATAACTGTTCCCGCAGGGCCGTCCAGGCGGCCGGTAGCAGGTATTGCAAGCCGGCGATGCCACCCCAGGCCCTCGCCAGGTTGCCATTTTCCAGTTCCTTGAGGGCAGGTGGTGCGGGCGAATGGTCGGTGGCGATGAAGTCGAGAACGCCTTCTGCCAGCGCCCGTTTCAACTCTTCGTTATTGTTTCGGTCACGGATAGGCGGTGCGCACTTGTAGACGGTCTGCCCGTCAGGGATTTCTTCGGCGCTGAACAGGAGGTAATGCGGGCAGCTCTCTGCCGTCAGTGGAAGTCCTTCTGCCTTTGCGGACCGGATCATCCCGATTGCGCCTGCCGAGGCTACATGAACGATATGTACCGGACAATCGAAGCGCCGGCAAAGGCCGATCATCATCGCTATGGCACGGTCTTCCCAGTCGGGCGGACGGCTGGCCAGGTAAGCCCTGTAGGAGGCGGGGGCGGCTTTCAGCCGCGCATCCAGTCCCGGCTGGTCCAATTCGCAATGCACCAGCAGCGGCAGTTGTTGCTGCGCGAGTACGGGCATGGCAGTTTCGAGGTCGTTGACCGTCACGTTGGGAAATTCATCGATGCCGCTATGGGTCAAAAATGCCTTGATGCCCAATACGCCCGCATCGGCAAGGGCATTCATGTTGCCGGCATTGCCGGGAACAAGGCCGCCGTAAAATCCTACGTTCGTATGCAGCTTGCCCACTGTAGATTGTTTCTTCAACTCCAATGCTTCTGCGGAAGTGGTTACCGGCGAGGCGTTGAGGGGCATTTCCACGAGGGTGGTAATGCCTCCGGCTGCGGCTGCCTTCGTGGCAGTTTCCCAGCCTTCCCAATCGGCGCGTCCGGGCTCGTTCACGTGCACGTGCGCATCGATCACTCCGGGCATCAGCACGTCATCACCCGCGTCGAAGTAGTCCGCTCCGCTTACCGGGCCCTCATGAACGGCCCGTATTTTTCCGTCCCGTATTTCCACGGTCGCGTCGCGGAGGGCGCCACCCGTCCAGCAACGCCGGCTATGGATCAGTCGTATACTCATGCTTTGTTGCTGTAGAGGGCCATTAAAACACGCTCCGGGGTCATGGGTGCCGTATAGGGAAGGTCTGCATTTGGATTGAAAGCCAGCACCGCGTTGCGCAGGGCAAAGAAGGCGCCGATGCCATACATCAGCGGTGGCTCACCAACGGCCTTCGAACGCCGGATGGCCAGCCTGTGTCCCTCCGTTTCCAGAAAATGAACATCAAGCACTTTGGGCACCGAGTAGATGTCGGGTATTTTGTAAGTGGATAGGGCATTGGACCGAAGGCGCCCCGATTCATCATACACCACTTCTTCCATCGTCATCCAGCCAATACCTTGCACGATGCCGCCTTCACATTGTCCCAGGTCAATGAGCGGATTGATGCTTTGGCCGAAGTCGTGTACGACTTCCACACTGTCAATTTCGTAGGTTCCGCGCAGGCAATCCACCGTGCAGTGGGTGAGTGCCGTTCCGTACACGTGGTATGCGAAGGGATGGCCTTTCTCGGTTTTCTTATCGAAGTGGATATCAGGCGTTGCATAGTGGCCTTTTGCGCTGCGGTTGATTCTTTTTGAGAAGGCCGTTCGAATCAGTGTTGCCCAGTCTGTCGTTGTATCGACACCCGGGCTCGAAACCTGCTCTTCCCGTATTTCCACGGGAGCATCTTCTGCCGCACCCAGCAGCTCCCTTGCCACCATCTCCAGCCTCCCGCGGATCTGCCGGCATGCATCCTCCACTGCCTTTCCGTTCAGGTCGGCTGTGGCACTGGCGGCAGAGGGAGAAGTATTGGCGACGCGGGTGGTGTTGGTGGACTCGAGCTTGATGCGGCCCGGATGAATGCCCAGCATCAGTGCGGCTACCTGCAGCATCTTGGTATTGATTCCCTGGCCCATTTCCACGGCACCTGTGCTGAGGCTGACGCTGCCATCCCAATACACGTGCAACAAGGCCCTTGCCTGGTTCATCATGGTGTTGGTGAAAGAAATCCCGAAGCAGATGGGCATCAGGGAAAATCCTTTTTTCTTCCAGGCATTTGCCTTATTGAAAGCGGCCACTTTTGCCTGCTTTTCGGTCAGTCCGAACCGATCGGCAGCTTCTTCCCAGCAGGCTGTTGCTGCCGACTGCGTTACTGTCTGCCCATAAGAAAAAGTGTAGCCATCGGTCATCAGATTACGCCGCTGCAGTTCGAACGTGGGCAGGCCCATAGCCTTAGCGGCGTGGTCAAGGGCAGCCTCCATCACAAACATGCCCTGTGGGCCGCCGAAGCCGCGGAAGGCCGTATTGGGCGGCAGGTTGGTGCGGCAGGAGTGGGCGGTCAAGGTTACGTTGGGTATGGCATAGGTGTTTGTGCCATGAAAAAGCGTACGCTCCAGGATGGCCGGGGAAAGGTCAGCAGCGGCACCGCCATTCTGGTAATAGGTGGCTTCGAATGCGAGAATGCGTCCATCGGCATCGAGCCCGATACGATAATCGCTTTTGTAGGGATTGCGCTTGCCGCTCATGCGCATGTCTTCCATGCGGTGGGGAATGCACTTCACCGGCCGGCGCAGGTGCCAGGCGGCAAGGCCGGCCATCGATGCCCATAGTGCGGCCTGGTCTTCCTTGCCGCCGAAGCCGCCACCCAGGCGGGTCACGTCTACCTCTACCCGGTGCATACCCAGGGCGAGCAGGTGGGCCACCGTTTCCTGGACATGCCGCAGGCCCTGGGTAGAAGAGTAAATGCGTAGGCTGTCGTTTTCGAGTGGCCAGGCATAAGCGCCGTGGGTTTCCAGGTAGAGGTGTTCCTGTCCACCTGTTTCCGCACTGCCTTCAAGTACCCAGGCGCAGGATGCGAAGGCGGCTTCGGTATCGCCCGTACGGAAGGAGCGGGTCGGAGAAAGCAACTCGCCTTTGCGGAAGGCTTCCCGCGGGCAGGTAATTACCGGCAGGGGCTCGATCTCGACCTCTATGAGGGGTAGTGCCGCTTCAGCTGCCTCTTCCGATTCGGCTACCAGCAGCAGCAGGGGCTGGCCCATGAACAAGACCTTTTTATCGGCCAGAAGCGGCTCGTCGGGGAAGATGCCGCCGATATTGTTGGCACCGGGAATGTCGGCGGCCGAAAAGATACGTACGATGCCGGGAGCCGCCGCCGCCCGTGAAAAGTCGATGCGGCGGACGATGCCATGGGCTGCCGGGCTGTCGAAAATTTTTGCATAGAGGGTTCCGTCCAGCATGGGAAGGTCGTCGAGGTAAAGCGAACGGCCGGTTACATGTGCGGCGGCATCTATATTGGGCACTGCTGCCCCGGTTGTCTTTGTTTGCACTTCGGTTATCATGCGGGTAGCAGTTTGTTCAGTATTTCTACGGATCCCGGACAGACCTGCAGGTGTGCGGCCAGCAGCTGGCGCAGCAGTAGGCGCTTGTAGGCAGCCGTTCCCCGGGCATCGCTGATCGGGGCGACCTCTTCCTGCATCAGCGCGACCGCCTCTTCAAAAACCGGCAGGCTCAGGATTTTTCCGGTCAGAAAGTCTGACGTCTTTTCCAGGTATTTCGGAAAAGGCGCGACGCCGCCGGCCGAGACTTGCAGGCGGCTGATGCGGCCATCTCCTCCGAGCTGTAACATGCAGGCCGAGTTGACACTGGCGATATCGAGGAAGGTGCGCTTGGACACCTTTTCGAAGTGGAAGTGTGTATGCGGGCCGGGTGGGACAAAGGTGATGGTTTCCACGATCTCATCTGCCGCTTTGTCGAGTTGTTTATAGCCCCGGTAAAAATCCCGTAGTGGCAGCGAGCGCCGCTCGCCCTGTCTGCATAGTGCCAGGCGGGCATTCAGGGCCAACAGGAAAATGGTCATGTCGCCAATCGGCGATGCATTCACCAGGTTGCCGGCGATGGTCGCCATGTTGCGGATGGGCGTGGAGGAAACGAGCCGCATATGCTCCGGAAGCCCTGGAAAGAAACGACGGACGACCTCCGATTCCAGGAAGCGCGTAACGGTAACGGAGCCGCCGATGTGTAGTTCGGTGCCGTCGAAAAGGATCGACTGCAGAGGCGTTTCATCATAGAGGAGCTGTACTGCTGCGGCTTTAACGCTGCGGGGTCGTTGCACCAGCAGATCGGTGCCGCCGCCCAGGTGCATCTCGTTTGGCGCAATGTTCCGGGCAGTTTCCTGCGGGCGCAGTGCCCGAAGTCTCTCCGCAATCCCGGTGAAGTAAGCGGGCACCATTTTCTGAGCTACAAGCCATTCCAGTGTGCCATTCAGGGGCTTGTCTTTTAACTGGTCGCTGATCAGCTGGGCGGCGCGCTCTATGGATTTGTAGCCGGTGCAGCGGCAGATGTTCCCATCAATGGCGGCAATGGCCGACTCATAGCTTTTAGCTCCCGGCGTGAGCACAAACCCGGTAAAGGAAAGTACGAAGCCCAGGGTGCAGAAACCACACTGTGTGCCATTCGTTTCGACCATAGCGCGCTGAACCGGCGAAAGCTCCGGTTCATTTAGTCCTTCTACGGTGAGGATGTGCTTTCCGGCTGCATTGCCGAGGGGCATGAGGCAGGAGGTCATCGAGCGGTAAACGAGCTGTCCGTTTTCGAAGTCGCCTACCAGCACCGTGCAGGCGCCGCAATCGCCTTCGCGACAGCCGGCCTTGGTGCCCATCAGCCGCTTATGATGGCGAACGAAGTCCAGTACGGTGCTGCCGGCATGCAGTCCGGTTTCCACCTCCGAGTTATTGAGCAGGAAGCGGATCATCAGTATTCAGTTTTTTTCGTGCTTTCCGACCATTTTCCGAAAGCCGCTAATGCCTCTGTGCGCATCATCTGGCGGGTAAACAGCCTGCGTTCCTCCGGTGGCCGTGCGATTTCTTCATAGATAAACTGGTCGTCGAAGCCGGCTGCGGCCGCATCTTCCTTGGTGTTGGCGTAGAACAGCCGGTCGGGACGTGCCCAGTAGATGGCGCCCAGGCACATCGGGCAGGGTTCGCAACTGGTATAAATGTCGCAGCCCGTCAGCTGGAAGGTATTCAGCACGCGACAGGCTTCGCGGATGGCCACTACTTCGGCATGTGCCGTAGGATCGTTGGTGCTGGTGACCTGGTTGGCTCCCCGGGCTATGATTTCTCCGTTCTTTACCACAACGGCGCCGAAAGGGCCACCTCCGGCATTTTCCACGTTAGCGACAGAGAGGTGAATTGCCTCCTGCATAAAAGGATTCGCAGCATTCATACAGACAAGATTCGTTACAAGCAGACTCAGGATTCCAATTTAGTGCTTTTGGCGCTAAATGGAGCGTTCACTCCTCCGCAGCGAACGCCGATCGCAGAAAAATCGTTCACCCGGCTTCCGTATCTTTCGGTCATGAGTGCACTGCTACCGTATGCGCTGATCCTGACGCTTGCTTTGCTGGCGGTGGTTTTGCGCAAGCTGACCGTGGCTGCCGGGGCAGGAGGCGTTCTGGTGGCTTACTGTATGTATACGGGTCTTGGCTACGGAGGCCTGATGCTGCTCGGTGCTTTTTTTGTGACGGGCACGCTGGCTACTTCGTGGAAGAAAAGATGGAAGGCGGAGGCCGGTCTTGGGGAAAAGAATGGGGGGCGCCGGTCGCTCATCCAGGTGTTGGCGAATGGCGGTACCGCCGCGCTGGCTGCTTTATGGGGTTGGTGGCAACACCGGGCCGGTATTTCGAACGACAGCCTTGCTCTTCCTTCCTTGCTCGCCGCTTCGGCGCTGAGTGCTGCGGCTGCCGATACCTTGTCGTCCGAACTGGGAAATGTGTACGGGAAGCGTTATGTCGACATTATCGGTCTGAGGACCGGCATACGGGGCGCCGACGGTGTCATCAGTGTCGAAGGCCTGCTCGCGGGCTTTGCGGGCAGCGCCGTGATCTGCCTGGTCTACCTGCTTTGTTTTCTGCCACACTGGAAGCCCGTGCTGCTGATACTGGCAGGCGGCACGGCCGGTAACCTATTCGACTCGCTGCTGGGTGCCACCTTGCAGCGGCAGGGGCGGCTGTCGAACAGCGGGGTCAATCTGCTCAACACCCTTTTTGCTGCATCGGTCGCATTCCTGCTCTGGTTGCTGTTGCGCACATAAAAAAAGCCATGCGGGGTGCATGGCTTTGGTTTGTTGGTTTTGGCTTCGTTTACGCTTTCTTCTCCTGCCGCTGGCGTTCGTATTGCTTCATCTGCACGGCAAATACCAGCACCGCTACCAGCAGCACCACTACGGCAAGGAAGCCGATGAAGAAAGGATTATCGATACTCATGGGTTTGTAGTCGGGGTGGAGGCGGGCCGGCTTCGCAAAAGGGGCTTTATTGCTTGCGGCAGCTGCGGATTCCTTTTTAATGTACTCAACGATGTTCTTGATGTTATCGCCGCTCAGGTCCGCATGGTCCGGCATCTGGATCTTATTGAACTTTTCGAAGAGCGCCACGGCAGCCGTATCTCCTTTTTTGATGACGCTCTGCGACGACTGTACGAAGCTGATGATCCAGTCGATCGAGCGGCGCTGGTCTACACCTGCGAGTGCCGGCCCGGTCAGCGTTTTGTTGATGTTATGGCAGGCGGCGCAACGGGCGGTAAAGAGGGCTTTGCCTTCTTCTACCGGCGGGGCGGCCCAGCTTTTCATGAGGGCAATCAGGGCGAGCAGCAGCAGGGTGCATTTGGCTTTCATATCGTTCTGTTTTTTCGTGGAACCGGCTTTGATTACACTGCAAGGTTCGTGTGTTTTTTACCTGCCGGAGATTACCTGCGACATGCATCCGGCTGATTTTCGTCATTTCTCCCGGGCCAGTCGTTGTGCATCGCGAATCAGCTGGCTCACTTCCGTTTCGTCAGTCCCCTTGTAGTAACCGCGTATTCTTCCCTGACGGTCTACGAGCACCAGCTGCTCGCTGTGGATGAAGTCATCCGCCCCGCCGTCGCCGTCGGTGGCCGTGATGCGGAAGCTGTTGCGGGCGAGGCGATAGATGTCGGCTTTCTCGCCGGTCAGCAGGTCCCAGTTTTTTCCCGCAATCTGCATACGGGCTGCATATTCGGCCAGACGGGCTACGGAGTCGCGCTCCGGGTCTACACTGAAGGAGGCGATCTGAAGATCCGGGATCTGCGTATAAGCCTGTACGCGCTTCAATTGAAACGCCATCTTCGGACAGATCACCGGGCAACAGGTAAAGAAAAAGTTCGCCACCACGATCTTTCCGTCCCAGCCAGACCGTTCAACCCGGCGTGCCTGCTGGTTCACCAGCCGGAAGTCGCCGATCCGGTGCGCTTCGCCGATCAACACCGGCAAGCGCTGGTAGCGGGTTTCGTACCAGCGCACGACACCGAACACCGATAGCGGCAACAGGATGACGATCAGAAAGAACAGGTAGGTGGATCGTAGTTTCATGATCGGGTTTTTTTAGATGAACGAAGGTTCCGCATCATCTGTCTGTTTTTCTTTGCAGAATGGCCCCGCACCGCGGAGCCATTCTTCTCTATCGTTGAATGCCGGGAAACCAATCCGATATCCGTTTTTCAGTATCCGTTAATCGATAGCTATCACGGCTTGCTTTCCAGCTTCGCCACGGGTCCGGTCTTTTGTCCCGCTGCTTTTGACTCCACGGGCACCGGGCTTTCCGGCAAAAACTGCGGTGCGCCTTTGCCGGGGTTTTTCGAAGCGTCGAGCAATGCGGGTGCATAGGCAACCACCAGGATGATGCCCATCGTTACCAACCAGGGTTTGAAGGTGTCGAACAGCGGGATGCGCTTTTCGTTGTGCAGGGCTTCACTGACCGGGAGGTCCAGCACTTGTTCCTCGCGGCGGCGGCTCAGCATGGTGCCGAAGAACACAACAAGAAACAACGCTGCCGCCACCGTCATGATGATGCCGCCGCAAAGGGCCAGCAGGGTAGTGGGCACCCATTCGGGTGTAAACAGCTCATGCTTCGGGTTGAGATAGGTCAATCCAAGGTTGGTGCGGCGCGGTTCACCCTGCAGTCCACCCCAGGAAAGGCCGGCAGAGAAGATCAGGATGCCGATCACCCACAGGTAAGGAATGATGACATTGATGCGGGGCAGGAACACGCGCTTACCACTCATTTTCGAATAGAGGTAGGTACTCATGCCGATGATGGCCAGGAATACCGGACCGGCAACGGTCATGTGGAAATGGCCGGGCATCCAGGCGGTGTTGTGTACGATGTTATTCAGTTGGTAGGATGCATTGACCATCCCGGTTACGCCACCGAAGACGAACAGAAACAGTCCAGCAATCATGTAGGCAAACAGGTAGCGGTTGGGGTCGAGGTAGGGAAGCTTCGCGAAGAAGCCGAGCAGGCCTTTCGCGCCATTGCGGCGTCCCGCATATTCGAGCGAAGCGGCGATGGTGAATGCGGTGATGAAGCTGGGGATCGCTACGCCATAGGTCAGAACACCCTGGAACAGCTTGATGCCTTTGGTGATCGAAGGGTCGGAGAACTGATGGTGCACGCCTACCGGAACGGAGAACAACAGGAACAGGAAGAGCGCAATGCGGCCGGCCAGGTCGGAATAGAGCTTTCCGCCGGCAAGCTTCGGCAGCATCGTGTAGAACATGATGTAGGCGGGCAGCAGCCAGAAGTACACCAGCGCATGTCCGAAGAACCAGAACAGGGTACGCGCCAATGTGACGTTGATGGTGGCCTTGATGCCCATGGCCCAGGGGAGGAGCAGCACCAGTACTTCATAGGCAACGGCGAGGGTGCACACGAACCAGATGATAAAGTTGATGAGCGTGCCCAGCACGGCCAGCGGAGTTTTTGTGTTCGGGTTTTCTTTCTTCCAGGCGCTGTACATCCGTGCCCAGTCGAACAGCGGAAGCCAGGAGCCCACGATCAATAAAGCAGCGCCGAGGTAAAAAAGCGGGTGTGCTTTCAGCGGCGGGTAGAAGGTATAAAGCACGGAAGCTTTACCGGCCAGCATCGCCCAGGAGGCCATGACGGTGCCGGTAACCATGAGTGCGAAAGACAGCCAGCTGACGGTCTTGTTGGGCTCGCGTTTCAGGTAAAAGGTCATTACGGCATGGCTGAAGGCCACTGCAAAAAAGGTGGTGAGTACTACCGCGTTGATGACGCCGTGGAGGGTGAGGCCCTGGTAGTAGTCGAGACCGGCCATCTTTGATTCGTTGATGGCGCCGGCGCGGTAGATGGTTTGCATCAGGCCGTGGTAGATGCCGATGATCAGCAGCGTCACGGGGATACCGAGCTCCCAGTAGATAAGACGTTTAAGCGATTTAGAAACTTGCATGTTCGTGCGTTTGTGAGTGGGTTAGTTTTTGGCGAGCGGGTCATTGACGATCACCTGCGCCTGCATGTTCTGGTGACCGGTGCCGCAGTATTCGTGGCAGGTAATCTTGTAAACACCCGGCTTGTCGAACTTCACCGTGGTCTTGTTGATGTTGCCGTAAACGGCCATCATGTTGACGCCTTTGTCGTTAATATTGAATCCGTGCACCACATCTTTCGAGGTCAGGAAGAAGTCGACCTCGCTGCCGGTGGGGATGTAGATCTCCGCAGGCTCGAATTGCCACATTTTGGCAACCGCGTACACCTGGTAGGTTTTTTCATCGAGTTTCGTCACTTTCGGTTCTTCGTATACCTTGTCGTAGGGTAGGCATTCGGGCACGTCGGTGTACTTGCCGCGGGCATACAGCATCGAGAAAAAGAAGATGCTGAGGACCGCACCGGTCAGGAGAATGACCTTTCTTTCTGATTTATCTAAAGCAGCCATAGTTATTGATTTTAAGCGCGGGAAAGCATGAGCAGATAGATGCCGTACCAGGTAATGCCGCACAGCAGGATGAGCAGTACGAAAAAGGCCATAGCCCCCCTGGGTTTGAAAGAGCTGTCGAATTGTTCTTCGGTCATTGGTGCCGAGGCGCGGGTTCCGACGCGCAGGTTGTTGATGGCGGTGGTTTGTTGCATTTCCATGTTCATCTGTTTCGGACACAAAGCTATTTTTCACCGGCAGGGGCCTGCCTGATATGAAAGCGTGTAAATCCTGATTTTTATCAGGCAACAAACGGCCCGGGTCGGTTCGCGGGTGCCGGTTGCGAAAACATGACGAAAATCAGCTGGTTGCCGGCCTTGGGTTGACGAAAGTCAGCATCTGGCGGACACTGCCGGGATACTTTTGGCGCTACATCCTACGCGTATGCTGTTTTCAAAATCGTTTGGATATGCACTGAGGGCTATTTTATATGTTGCGGCAACGCAGCAGGCGGGCCGCACGGTGCAGGTGGAGGCCGTAGCAGAAGCCCTGGACATACCCAAGTTCTTCCTGGCTAAAATCCTGAAGGGGTTGGCCAAGGAGCGCTTCTTTCATTCGCAGAAGGGACCGCGCGGAGGCTTTACGGTGCCGCCGGAAGTGCTCGACCGGCCGATTATCGACCTGTTGCGGGCTACGGACGGATCAGAACAACTGAGCCTCTGCCTGCTGCGATCGCACGACTGTACGCCGGATCAGCCCTGCCCGCTGCATCATCTTTTTCGCGATATACAGCTCGACCTGCGGCGGGTGCTGGAGCAAACGACGCTGGGTGCCCTGCTCGATGCCGCTGAACGTCCGCTTCTCACCGATCTTACTTCACCCGTCTCGGCAAGTCTCATTGCCCATCTCAATTAAACATGGAAGCCTTGGAACAAACAAGACCGACCGTTTCTGAATTGGTGCGGACCGACTACCGCGCGGCCGATGTATTCCGGAAGTGGGGCATTAATTACTGCTGCGGCGGCAACCTGCCGCTGGAGGAAGCCTGCCGCATCAAGGGTGTCGACCCGGAGGCAGTAGCGTCCGACCTGCGCCAGGCCCGTCAGAACCGCTCACTTTCCCCGGCAATCGACTACTATAGCTGGCCGGTGCCCTTCCTGATCGATTACCTGCTCAACATACATCATGCCTATGTGCGCGATGCCGGGCAACCACTGGCTACCCAATTGACCGGTTTTGTGCAGGGCCATCTGAAGAAGTTCCCTGACCTGGCCGAAGTGGACGAGGCGTTTCAGAACCTGCTGGCCCTGCAGCTCGAGCACCAGCAGGAAGAGGAAGAGCGCATCTTTCCCTACCTGCGTCAGGTAGCCAGTGCCCACACCAATAAAGAGTCGTACGGCAAACTCTTTGTACGTACGCTGGGGAAGTCGCTGGCGCAGGTGAATGGCGATCATCAGCGCATTGCCTCTGCCCTGCAGCAATTGCGCAAACTCACCGGCAACTACCGGTATCCCGAGAAGGCCTGCACCAACTACCAGGTGCTTTTTCATAAGCTGCGGGAGTTCGATGAAGACCTGGTGCAGCATAAACATCTTGAGAACAACGTGCTGTTCCCGCGCGTCCGCGAAATGGAGGCTGCGTTGCTGTCGTTGTAAACCGGCACTTTTCATCGGTGGTCTATCCGGGCGGAGCCCGGGCTGACCGGGGTTCGGCAGGAGTTGATTATGTTTGTGCAAATGCCCTGAACGTGAAGATGCCTCAACTATCGGACCGGCAGGCCTCGCTGTATGCAGCGATCGCCTTTCTGCTGACGATCTTTTTCAATTTTTACCTTCCCGGGTATTCCATCACCCTGAGCGGCCTTCTGGTCGTTATTTTCCTGTCTACGTTCGTGCGTACCCGCAGTTCAACGATCATTGCCGGTGTTGTAAGCGCAGCTGTGACCCTGGGCTTCATGATCATCAACAGCAGGCGCACGGATAGCAGCGACGGGTGGTCTCAGTATCTCTTCGTGACCATTCTCGTCGTCTTTACAACGCTTATTGTACTTTACATCAAAGGTCTTATCCGCCACATGCAGTTCGACAAATCCCACATGACCTCGCTGTTCGAAAACGCGACGGAGGGCATCATTCTGACCAATAGCCAGGCAGAGATCATCCTGGTAAATCCTGCCGCCAGCCGCATGTTCGGCTACGAGGAAGAAGAGCTGATCGGCAAACCCGTAGAAACACTGCTCCCGCGCAAGTACCGCGCCGGCCACGTGCAGCTGCGCAATGAGTTTTATCATCACCCCAGCAACCGGCGTATGGGAGCGGGGCGCGATCTGAACGGGCAACGCCGCGACGGTACGGTCTTTCCGGTGGAAGTGAGCCTGAGTTCCTACCGGCAGGAGAATAATCAGTATGCAATCGCCTTCATCGTTGACATTACGCACCGGAAAGAGATCGAGCGCAGCATGCTGGAACAACAGCAGCAACTGGAGAAGGTGACCAATGATATCCGCCGCCTGAATGCGGAGCTGGAGATCAAAGTTGAAGAGCGCACGCTGATCCTGAAGGAGGCCCTGCAGCGGCTCGAGCAGTCGCAGGCCGAACTGAGCGAGGCCCTAGACAAGGAACGGCAGCTCAACGAGATCAAGAGCCGATTCGTGTCGATGGCTTCGCACGAATTTCGTACCCCGCTGAGTGCCGTACTTTCTTCGGCTTCCCTGCTGGCAAAATACACGACCACCGAACAGCAGTCCAACCGCGACAAGCATATCAACCGGATCCGCGATTCGGTGAAGCATTTGAACGACCTGCTGGAAGATTTTCTCTCGCTTGGTAAACTCGATGAAGGCAAAATCGGCTCCGATCCGGTGGCCTTCAACCTGCCGGAGACCATCGTGGATACGCTCGACGAAGTGCGGGGTTTGGTGAAGGAGGGACAGGAGATCCAGTTCGCCCATGAAGGGACGGAAACCATCTTCAACGACCGGAAGCTGCTGCGCAACATCCTCATCAACCTGGTCAGTAATGCGTTGAAATTTTCGGATGCCGGCAGTCAGATCTGGGTGCGGAGCCGGGTTGCGGGCGATGAAGCCCTGATTTCGGTGCAGGACCGGGGCATCGGCATTTCGGAAGAAGACCAGCAGCACCTGTTTTCGACTTTCTTCCGCGGAAAGAATGCGGTGAACATCCAGGGAACCGGCCTCGGGCTGCATATCGTGAAGCGGTATGCCGACTTAATGGGGGGAACCATAAATTTGAACAGCAAACTGGGAGCCGGTACCACGGTTTCCCTCTGCATTCCCATAAACTGATAGCGCTATGCCAAAAACGATCCTGGTTATCGACGATAACAATGACCTCAGAGAAAACACCGCCGAGATCCTCGATCTGGCCGGCTACAAAACGCTGACTGCCGAGAACGGTAAAAGGGGCGTGGAAGTGGCCAGCCGCGAAAAGCCTGATCTTATCGTATGCGATATCATGATGCCGGAGCTGGATGGCTATGGCGTGTTGCACCTGCTGAAGAAGAATCCCGAAACGGATCGTATTCCGTTCATCTTCCTGACCGCAAAAACGGAACGCAGCGATTTCCGCAAGGGCATGGAAATGGGCGCCGACGACTATGTAACCAAACCGTTAGAGGATATCGAGTTGCTCAATGCCATCGAAGTGCGTCTGAAAAAGACCCAGGTGCTGGAACATAATTATTCTGCCTCACCACAGGGCCTTTCGCAGTTCGTGCGCGACGTGAAAGATACCGGGATGCTGAAGCAGCTTACCGGTCAATATGATGTGGAGCACTTTTCCCGTAAACAGACCGTGTACAGCGAGGGCAAGCGTCCGCGCTATCTCTACTACCTGATCAGCGGAAAGATCAAAACCTACAAAACGCATGAAGACGGCAAGGAGTACATCACCGACCTGTTCAGTGCCGGCGACTTCCTTGGCTACAAGGCCCTGATCGAGGACATGAACTACGATGATACGGCCACGGTGCTGGAAGATGCCGAACTGATGCAGATCCCACGTGACGAGTTTCTTCAGATGATGTACAGCGATATCACCATTGCCGCGAAGTTCATCCAGATCGTGACGCAGAATGTAAAGGAAAAGGAAGAGCGCCTGCTCAGCCTCGCCTACAGCTCGCTGCGGAAGCGGGTGGCGAAGGCCCTGGTCGACATCCACGAGAAGTTCTACAGCCAGCACCCCAACAGCGTGATCGAGTTCTCGCGCGACGACATCGCCCAATACATCGGTACGGCTACCGAGTCGCTGATACGTACGCTCAGTGACTTCAAAGGCGAGAGGCTGATCGATATCAAAAGCGGGAAAATCTCCATTACAAACCTGGACAAGCTGAAAAACTTGTTGTATTGACGCCCTGTCCCCCGGCCCCTCTTTTCGCTACTATCTTCCCTCACCCCCGGCCCCTCTCCCAAGGGGAGAGGGGGGCGACGCCCGATCATCGGAGGACGTTCCCCTCGCCCTTTGGGAGAGGGGTTAGGGGTGAGGGAAGATATCCGGATAGAGAGGGGGCAGGGGTGAGGGAAGTGCCCGTCACGTCTATTCAAATGCCTTAACTTAACAACATTGCCCTTCGGGGTGTATTCACAGGCGCCAAAAGAATTGTGTCCACACGGTACTTGTTGCAAACTCAAGGGCCGCTTTGCTCAATCTGCGCACCCCTTCTTCCTGACGACACTCTCCCCAAAACCTAACCCGCGTCAGGTTCCGGTCAACTACCCCAGGGTAGTTTTGCCCTATGAACTCCGAAGCT
>Ga0164290_1001064_pt1 | contig 55792 bp, 35 predicted proteins | sample Micstemetagenome_FD_108782 | JGI IMG/M metagenome (GOLD analysis project Ga0164290, IMG submission 108782) | Contaminated culture microbial community from soil near Moab, Utah, USA - Microcoleus steenstrupii SON62 (Illumina Assembly) | ecosystem: Environmental > Terrestrial > Soil > Soil crust...
CGCTTTGGTTCCACGATGCCCGGATCAGCACGCTCGCCGCCAACCGCACCTGACAGACTGTCACGAGTGGATTCTTCCCCCCGCCGCGAGGTGGTCGCTCGCGAGAGGTACAGGAGGCTCACAGCGGTGATGCTCATGTGTCGCAGCAGTGACTTGTAGTTGCGCACCTCAAAGTGGCTGAACCCCAGCTCACTCTTGGCGTCCTGGAAGCACCGTTCGACGGCCCACCGGCCGAACGCCACCCGCGGAATCTGCTCCAGCGGAACACCCGCCCGTTGCCGCCGAGCGTTACAATGGGGCGTATGGCGGAACGCGCGAACTCCAACTTGGCGCTCCCACTCGCCGCGATTGAGGCGTTTTGCCGGAAACACTCGATCGCCCGGCTATCGCTCTTTGGCAGCGTGCTGCGGGACGACTTCACGCCGCAGAGCGACGTCGATGTGCTTGTTGAGTTTCTGCCCGGCGTGCGGATCGGGTACTTCGGCTTTCAAGCACTGCAGGATGAACTCTCTGAGATCATCGGCCGGCGCGTGGACCTGAACACACCCGACTGCCTGAGCACCTACTTCAGCGGCGAAGTGCTGCGCGAAGCGAGGCCGGTCTATGTCGCGGCATGAGGACCATGTTCGGCTTGCGCACATGCTCGATCATGCGATCGAGGCCGTCGAACTGTGCCGTCATCGAACGCGTGTTGATCTGGATACGGATCGTCTGTTCAACCTCGCTCTTGTTCGGCTCGTTGAGATCGTTGGCGAAGCGGCGAACCGCGTATCACCGGCGGGTCAGAATCGGCTCAACGAGATTCCGTGGCACCAGATCGTCGGAATGCGCAATCGCATCGTGCATGGCTATGACAAGGTGAACTTCGACCTTCTGTGGGACACGATTCAGCAGGACCTACCGCCGCTGATCGTGCAACTGAAAGCGGCACTCGGGCGAGACTGAGTGCGTCGCGCGGCGGATTGACGCGGCGTTCGAGGCCGCACTGAGTTCCTCGCGGACTTGGAACTCAGTGGCACGGTGAAGATGTCGCCGGCGGACGCGGGCTGTTTCTCACTACTGCACCATGCCTCGCATCGCTTGCAGCGCGTACGCCCGCAGGCGATCACTGATATCGAATCGCTCGACGAGGAAGCGTTCGATGATCTGATGGACGTGCTCGGGGGTGTATTGCCCCCAGTGACCAAGGCCGTGCAGTGCGCTTTCGAGGCACGCCTCTTCCTTGAGTGTCAGTGTCTGCTCCATGACCGACAGCACGGCGTCGTTGATGCGATCGCGGTCGGGATGGTCCATGCCGCCGTAGAGACAGATGGCGTCCCACCACATGGAGCGGGCAGGGCTGGGGCGTTGCGGGTCGGGCGGTCACACGCAAGGAACTGGAAAACGCCTGATTTTGGTCAAGATTCGGTGAAACGCCCCATTTTGGTAGCCGGACCGAGAATCGTGAGTCATAGTTCTGTATGGTCTGGTTCCGCAGTTTTATTGTCGCTCTGATCTCATTTTCCGTGTCAAGCGCTGTGCCGTCTATTGCCCGTGCGGATGTACCACAGGACTACGGCTACGACTTTGCGACCATTGGCGCGGTCAACAACCCGGCCTACGGCGGCAACCAGTATGGCCTCAACGCCGGGCGCGGCTCCGTCGCCTATCAGTATCGCATTGCCAAGACCGAGGTCACCACCGGCGACTGGCTGGAGTTCTTCAATACATTCACCACCCAATCTCAAGAACTCTATCAGTACGTCCAAGGCAACACCGGCTACATGGCGACGCGCATCGATATCAACTACAACGGCCCCGGCTACCGGCATGTCTTGGAGCCCACCGTTCCCAACGCCGCACGCGTCCCGGTGCAAGGGATGAGTTGGCGGCTCGCCGCCCTCTACTGCAACTGGCTGCAACACGACAAGTCCAGCGACTGGCAAACGATCCAGACCGGTGCCTACGACGCCCGCACCTTCGGCTTCAACTCGAAAGGCTTCACCGACCAGCTCACCCGCTCTGCCGACGCCAAGTACTGGATTCCAAGTCTCGACGAATGGCTCAAGGCCGTGTATTACGACCCGCGCAAGGAGGGCGTCGGCGGCTGGTGGAGCAAGCCCAACGCCAGCGACACCGAATTGATCTCCGGCTTTCCCGGCCAGGGCCAGACCAGCGCGGGACTCATTGACCCGCTTGAGGCGCCGAAGATTCCCGTCGGATCCTACCCGGACGTTCTGACCCCTTGGGGCCTCCTTGATGCGTCCGGCGGCGCGGCGGAGTGGACCGAAGGTGTTGACGAGACCGGGTTCCGGCGGACTGTCGCTGGGTCATACTCGCGATCGGTTTTTGATACTCGGCGACTAGACGACCCCGGCTTCCAAGAATACTCGTTTCCAACCGAAACGATCCCAGGGCTACGCCTGGCCTCGGCCATTCCCACCCCCGCAACTTTTACGGTGATGTGGGTCGGTGTCTTGTGCACTATTCGGAGAAAGCGCCCATGACGTCCCACCACATGTAACAGGCGGAGTTGGGGCGTTGCCGGTCGGGCGGTCACACGCAAGGAACTGGCAAACGCCTGATCTTGGTCAAGATTCGGTAAAACGCCCCATTTTGGTAGCCAGCCCGAGAATCGTGTGTCATATTTGTGCATGGTCGCTCAAGGAGCCGTTGTGCCGTTGTGCCGTTGTGCCGTTGTGCCGTTGTGCCGTTTGCTCTTGCCTTGCTTCTTGCGAGCGGCGCTTCCTGTTTCGCGTACACAGAAGCACTACAAGATCACGGCTACGAGTGGGCGACAATCAGTGCTTCGGGAAATCGGGCTGCAACGGTTGAGGAGGCCGGGCGGAATGCCGGCTTCGGTGCGGTTAACTACGAGTACCGAATGTCCAAGACCGAAGTCACTGTTGGGCAGTGGTTCGAGTTTGTGCAAGCCTATGCGCCCTACTACGTCGGGTCGGCACGGGATGAACGGTTCACCGGTCTAAACATCCGCGCTAAGACGGATAATCCAGCCAAGGCCTCAGACTGGGAGCTTCATCCTGGGTCCACAGATTTGCCACAGATGATGTCGTGGCGTTGGGCGGCCATCTATGCGAACTGGATCAACAGCGGCAAGCGCAGCGACCGGAGCGCGTTTGAATACGGCGCGTACGATACTTCGACTTTTAGCGACAACCCTGACGGCACATTCAACGACCAGACGACTCGTTCCGCCGGTGCCCAGTATTGGATTCCTAATCGCAACGAGTGGATCAAGGCGATGTACTTTGATCCTCGCAGGAATGGATACTGGGGATTTCCGACAGCGTCTGACATAGTTCCGCGTTCGGGTGTGCCAGGCATCGGCGAGACGAATTCCGGTCTTCTCGACTATCCCTACCTGCAGATGCCGACCGCTCAATATCCGGCAACCATGAGCCCTTGGGGGCTGCTTGACGGCTCGGGTGGCGTTGCAGAGTATGTAGAGGACGCCTTCGGCGAACAAGGAAAGCCACCGATGTACCGTGCCGTGTATGGTACGGAACAGCAGGGTTTTGGACCTCAGTTCGACTCGCTTCGGCTGGCCGGAAGGCTGGCGGCCGAGGACGATTACTTCTTTTTCGGCCTTCGACTCGCGAGTAGTGTCCCAGCACCGATGACATCTGTCGTACTGCTTGGACCACTCGCTTTCTTTTTTCGTGCCGCCCGACGGAGAAACGGCCCATGAAGACTATTCACGCACTGCTGCCTGCGGTCTTGTGTTGGCCTCTCTTGCGCACGCACAGCTTTCCATTTCGAGTGACCCGCCTGGCGTTTTGTCTGGATATGTCTTGTCCGTGCCTGGCCAACCCGACATGTATGATGTTGATTTGTCGACATCTGTTTTTAGTACATCAATTATTATCAATGCGACGTCGTCCAATGATAGTATTCGAAATCTTGTAATTCGCGCGACCAACACAAACCCCGTGTCGCAGACGATCTTTTTGTACATCGGCGATCCGCTTAGCGGCAGTGCATACAAGTTGAAATCCATTGGTGGAATCAACATACCGCCTGGTGCATTTGTTACTGCGGTTGGCATATATACATCTGGTGACTTCGGCACCTTGGGCGGCGCGCCGGCAATGGGTGGAAATCCAGTATATAACATAGGCACGATGGATATTGGAAAAAATTTTACTGGATCAGTATATTGGGATGGCATTCAGATTGGTTCACTGCGCGTCAGGGGCAATCTTGAAGGCAACTTGTTTGGGCCTACGGCCTTGCCGCGTGGGTCATTTGCAAACATTCGGAGTCTTATTGTCGACGGTAACATCGGTATTCCGGGCTCGTCAACACGCCCGACCATCCGAGCGTACAACGCCATTTTGAAGCTGCAGGCGGGTTCAATCAACGCGGACATCTCGACTGCGAAGCCCGGCGGCGCGATCTTCCAGATCGATTCCACCTCTGGCGATATCGAAGGGTCGATCTCGACCACGAACGTCTTTGCGGTCTCGGAGGGTGCCACACAGTGGAATGGTTCAATTCGATCGGCCCGAGATCTTGCAGCCAACGTGTCAATCGCCGGCTCAGTTTCCGGCGGCGCATACGACGGCCAGCCTGAACTTCGAGTTGGTCGAGACTTCGTGGCTGGCAAAACGCTCACAATCACGAACTCGCTCGCCAACAGCGCGAGAGTGACAATCGGACGAAACCTCGCGGGTTCGATGTCAATCGCCAACGTGAACGCGACCGACAAAGGCTTGCGCGGTCAGGTCATCGCAAATGCATCAAACGGTGCCGGAGCGTGGACTGGCTCTGCCTCGATTGGTGGGAACGCCCTGACTGGCTTCCCAACCTACTCCAACCTCTCAGGCACGCTCGGCGGCGGTGCCGTCGGCCTCGTTCCGCTCCACCTGCACTTCCAAGACTCCGTACCCGCCACCACCGCGTGGGTGGGCAACCCCAAGCCCACACCGCCCGAGATGCTGCAGACCGAGTTCAATCACACGCCCGGTGCGAATGGTGCCATCATTACACCCAAAGACGTCACACTTCGCTTCTACGGCCCTGTGCGCTCCGAGCTCATCGCTGGCGCGGTGAGGGTGAACATGCTCGTTGGCCCGAGTGATTACGCGATCGACGTGACGCCCTATTGCATCATCACCGGCAACAGTGCCACCGGCGGCAGCGCGAGCCGCACGCTGACGATCCGCGGCGTCACCGGCCACCGCTTCATGCACGGTCGCTATAAGATCATCCCAATTCCCGCGACCACCGGTGCCAACGGCACGCGATTCCTCTACTCCGACAACGTGGACTCCAAGCCCGATGTCGCTGATTTCGACTACCGCTTCAACCTGCTCCTTGATTGCAACAACGACGGCATCGCCGACCGCGACCAGATCGCCGCCGATCCTTCACTTGCGCGCGTGAATGGCGTCTATCTCGACGAGTGCTCGCAGAACGGCGGTTGCATCGCCGACTTCAACGGCGACGGCTTCGTCGAGTTCACCGATTTTGATGCCTTCGTGACGGCGTTCGAAGCCGGTAACCCGTCGTCGGATGTCAACGGTGATGGCTTCCTTGACTTCGACGACTTCGACTACTTCGTCGCGTTCTTCGAGGAAGGGTGCTGAAGGCGGGTGGCGCGACGAGCAACATGTGCCACGGTTCTCCGAGGCTCTGCGAGGATGATCGTGCTCGTGCCCGCCGAATGATGATGCCTCACGATCACGCCCTCAAAGCAGGTCGTGATCGTGGCACATTTTCTCGCACGCCGTCCTGATCGCTCTCGCTTACAACCTGCTCGCCGCGAGGCTGGCCAGTTCGCTGCGTTCGCTGCGGGCGAGAACCACATGGCCGAACAACCCAAGCCCCTTCATCTTCTCGGCGGTGTACGACAGACCGTTGGAGGATGAGTCGAGGTAGGGGTTGTCGATCTGGCCGATGTCGCCTGTGAGCACCAGTTTCGTCCCTTCGCCGACGCGGCTGGCGATGGTCTTCACCTCGTGCGGCGTCAGGTTCTGGGCCTCATCGACGATCATGAACTGGTGCGGGATGCTGCGGCCGCGGATGTAGGTGAGCGGCTCGAGCACGAGTTTGCCGTCGGCCATGAGTTTCTGGATGCGCTGTTCGGACGAGTGGCTCTCGGCGGCTTGCATGTGCACGCCTTTGGTGCTCATGAGGTAGGAGAGGTTGTCAAAGATCGGCTGCATCCATGCCGTGAGTTTTTCGTCCTTGTCGCCGGGCAAATAGCCGATGTCGCGGCCCATGGGCATGATCGGGCGCGCGACGAGCAACTTCTCATAGCGGCCTTCGCTGAAGACCTTGGTCATACCGGCTGCGAGCGCGAGCATGGTCTTGCCCGTGCCCGCGGAGCCCAGCAGCGTGACGAGCTTGATCTCGTCGTCGAGGAGCAGGTCGAGGGCCATGGTCTGCTGCACGTTGCGGGCCATGATGCCGGAGACGGGCTTGCGCGGGCCGCTGACGGGGATGACGTGCTCGGTCTCGCCGAGGCGGCGGGCGAGACCGGTGTGGTTCTCGTCCTGCGCGTTCTTCATGACGATGAACTGATTGGCGAGGATCTCGCGCTGATACTCGATGCCCTCGGGCGTCTTGCCGGCGACGATCGGCTGCACGCGATCGAGTGAGAGCAGACGGTCGCGATAGAGCTCGTCGATGAGTTCGCCGTCGCAGGTCGCGGGCAGATAGCCGGTGTAGAGGCGATCGGCGTCGACCTTCTGATTCTCAAAGTCCTCGGTGCGGATGCCGAGTGCGTCGGCCTTGATGCGGCAAGCGAGGTCCTTGGAGACGAACACGGTGGGAATCTTGCCACGCTGGTGCAGGCGATAGGCGACGGCGATGATGCGGTTGTCGGGGCTGTCTTCGCGGAGGGCGGCGGGCCGGTCCTTGTCGTCGACATCGACGTCGATGCGCACGGTGCCGGTCTTGCCGTTGACGCCGGTGCTGGCACCCGCGCCCTGGATGGGGCCGAGTTCGCCCCAGTTGACGCCCTCGGTGAGGCGACCGGCGGCACGCAGGCGATCGAGGTGACGGATGCACTCGCGAGCGTTTCGGCCCAGGTCGTCGTCCTTGCGCTTCATCTTGTCGAGTTCTTCGATGACGGCGAAGGGGATGACGAGGTTGTGCTCTTGGAACACGAAGAGCGCGCTGGGGTTGTGCAGCACGACATTCGTGTCGATCACGAACTCTTTGATGCCGGTGTCGTCCGGCGCGGACCTGGATGTGCGCATTGCGGTGACCTTGGACGGGGCGTGAACGCCGTTGCCGTTGGTGCCCACGGCGTTCTGGCCGCTGCCGTTCGTCGCGGCGTGGCTCGTGCCGGGGATCGCCGAGGGGGAGATCGGAGGAACGTTTGCGGCCGAACCCGTCGTCTTGGTCGTCTGGGGCATGGGGATGTCGAAACTCCGTTTCGAATACGACTCTCGGTGCGTTCCGTCGCACCGGTGACCGGGTCGGCGTGTGCCGCCCCGGGGACTCTCTCCGGCGGGCAGCATACAGAAATCATCGGCCACGCGGGGGGTGGGGCGTCAAGGTTGCGCGAAGACAATCGCGGCGAAGCTCGGCGCGCGGAGGGACGGGCGGCGGTACGCTCTGAGCGTCCATGTCGCGCGTGTCGCCCATGTTGCCCACCAGCAATGTCAACCTGAAGAGTTTCGGGGGCAGGCTGACCTATGCCGCCCGGCTGCTGTTGTGGGCGTTTCCGGGGCGACTGGTGTTTCGCTGGACCTTTCACAACTGGTACGGCGTGCGCCGGACGATGCTGCGGCTTTTCGGGGCGCGACTCGGGCACTCGGTGATTGTGCGCCCCAGCGCGGTAGTGACTCAACCCTGGAACCTGACGATGCGGGACCATGCCACGCTGGGTGATATGTGTCGCGTGCAGTGCGTGGCGCCGGTGGTCATCGGGGCGAGAAGCACGATCAGTCAATACTCGGTGCTGGACACGGCGACGCGGGACACGGACGCGCGCGGGCTGCCGATCGTGCTGCGCCCAATCGTGGTTGGGGAGGACTGCTGGGTGGCGGCGGACGTGTATGTGGGGCCGGGCGTGACGATCGGCGATGGAACGATCGTCGGCAGTCGGGCCAGTGTTTTCACCGATCTGCCAGCGTGGGCGATCGTGGGCGGCGAACCGCTGCGCGAAATCGGCAAGCGCGCGAAGCCGGCGATGGCGTGATTGTCGCGTGAAAGTTGGAGTGTCGTCGCAAAACCACTTTCCAGCGACCGTGCGGCGCGGTATACCGTGCGCGAACAAATCGCGCGCGGCGCGACGAACACCAGAAGGAGCATGACGATGGCGAAGAAGGCGAGCAAGAAGTCGAAAGCCCCGGCCAAGAAAGCACCCGCGAAGGAAGCGGCGAAGAAGTCTGGAGCCAAGAGCGCGGCGAAGGGTGATCCGCTCGCCCCGGTCGGGGTGAACACGGGCAAGGGCGCGTCGCCGCTGGACATCGGGCGCGATCTGGTCGCTCACTTCAACGCCGGTAAGAACGATGCCGACCTGTGGGCCAAGCACTTCAACATGAAGGCGCTGGAGTCGATCGAGGGTCACGGCACCAACATGAAGTGGGTCGGCGGCAAGGCTGTCAAGGCCAAGAACGAGTGGTGGATGTCGGACCATGTGGTGCATGGCGCGCGGGCCGAGGGGCCGTTCGTGGGGTCGACCGGCTTTGCCGTGCGGTTTACGATGGACGTCGAGACCAAGTCGAGCGGGGAACGGGTGACGATGAACGAAGTCGGGGTCTACACCGTCGCGAACGGGAAGATTATCCGCGAAGAGTTCATGTACGGAATGTGATCGGTTTTTCTATCTGAATCCGTGACCATGAGTGATCGAACCGGGTTCGGTCGCTCATTTTGTTCTTTTCGCGCGATCAAACACCGTTGACCGGAGATGCGGCTGTTTTCGTCCGTGCGCGTTTCTGACGCGTCCGGCAGCCGTCGCTGATTTGTGATTCGAGCAATACTTGGGGACCGATGGCGTTGGGCTCTGCAGTAGACCCGCCATCCGGGAGCGCGATCTCATGCCCCAGCGTCGTTCGAGTCATCTTTCTGCTTTTTCGCTCATTGAGCTGCTGGTAGTCATCACGATCATCGCGCTGCTCTTGGGCATTTTGCTGCCGACGCTGCCCAAGGTCCGCGACTCGGCCCGACGCGCGGTCTGCGGCAGCAATCTGCGCTCGGTCGGGCAGGGGATCGAACTCTACAAGAACGCGTGGAAGGAAGTCTTCCCCAAGGCGCGGTACATGCCGCCGCCGTGGCTCAGCGGCGACACCGACCCACCATTGAACGTTGCACTGAGAGATCAGATTGATCCGCTGACGCCGGCGTATCGCTGTCCCGGCGACAAGACCGTCTGGCTGAAGGAATACAAGGACGAGGACGGCAAGTCGTTCACCACCGGGATGTCGTTCACGTACATCGTCGGCGTCGGCGGGCGGAAGTACGAGGACACGTTCTTCTACAAGCGACTGAAGTTCGCGGCGAACGAGGCCACGATCGCCCACGACTTTGACGGCGGCACGTTCGAGACCCAGGACGGCGAACTCGTTCCCGTCAACTTCTTCCACAGCGTCCGCAATCTGTTGTTCGCCGACGGCCACGTCGGGAAGTATGTGACGACCGATTGAACCCGTCGGAGAATGGGGCGTCTGAATCTGGACGCCGCCCAACTGAGTTTGAACACTGAAAAACCTGCTTCGCACAAGAGTCCGCACGAAACGGTCAGAGGAGCCTTGCCATGCCAGAACGCATCAATCTTGATCAGATGTCGGCACCCACGCGCAAGACAATCGACGCGGACTGGTCGCCAGCGAAGAAGAAGGCCGTCGGCGTGGCTGCGGGCGTGCTGTCGCTGGCGATGCTGGCGGCGGGCGGGTGGTGGATGTTCCAGTTGATGCCGGTGTCGATGCCCAAGAACGCAAACGAAGCACTGGCTGTCATGAACAGCGGCAAGTTTGCAAACCTCGATGAAGCCCGCAAGCGCGACTATTCCGAGGAGGCGTGGCGGCTCATCATGCAGATGTCGGAGGAGGAGCGGCGGAAGCTGCTTCGTGCCGACGAGAACGAAGAGGGTCGGCGGCGGCTGATGGAGCAGAGGATGGCGGAGAGTGCGCGGCGATTTGCTCGCGGTCAAGAGCTGGAGTTCCCGTTTGGACAGGGGATGCGCGGGCCTGGCGATGGTCGCCCCGGTGATGGGCGCGGGCCGGGCGGGCCTCCGGGCACGGGCGAACAGCGTCCGCCGCAGGACGAGAAGACGGCCGAGCAACGCCGCCAGCAGATGGCGGGGCGGATCAAGGACGGCATCCAGACCGGCAACGCGCAGAACATCGGCTTGATGGGCGAGATGCGCAAGCGAATGCAAGGGCGCGGCGGACCGGGCGGCGGCAATCGCGGCACCGGCGGCGGCACCCAGCGCGGACGATGAGACCAGTCGCACAGGTCCAGGCACGGGCACACCGACCGGGCGAATCGCCCGGTCTTTTCATTGGCGTGTTGGTCGTGGGATGATGTTCAGCGCGAACCGCGCAGCCCACATATCGTCTGGACTGCTGGATCGTCTCGCCACGCCGCTCTGAATCATTCAAGAGCGTGTGAGTTGTGCCGCGACGAGCGGCGACGACACGACCACCAAGTCCGCATCACCACGAGGACTCACGCCATGTCCGGGCCAGATTTCTGGAGCGACCCCTCGGAGCAGAAGAAAAACGCCACGCCCTCCAATGAACTGGAGGCGAGCAAGCCCTCGCCCGTGGCGGCGGACGCGCCCGGCGGCTTCTGGCAGCCCGCCAGCGAGAAGGCGATCACGAACAAGGAAACGGCACGCAAAGGCGCGTCTGAGAAGCCGCCGACAAAGCCGCGCCGACTGCTCAAGAAAGCGATCCTCATCACGAGCGGCACGCTGATCGGGCTTCTGATTCTCGCGCTGATCTTCGCGCCGAGAGTGGCGGCGGCATACGCCAAGACGCTCGTCGTCGGTTTCGACGGCCCAAGCGGCGGCACGCTGACGATCAAGGACGCGGACTTGTCGTGGAGCGGGCCGCAGTCGATCGGGCCGATCGTGCTGGTCGACAAGGAAAAGAACCAGGTCGCGAAGGTGAGCCTGAAGGCCGAGACGAGCATCCTCGATGCGGCGATGGGTGGCCGCAACTTTGGCACGATCACCGTGAGCGGCGACATCCGGATCATCCGCAACAAGGACGGCACGCTCAACATCATCGACGCGACGCAGAACAAGCAAGACGCGAGCAAGAGCACGACGCCGCCGAGCCCCGGCAAGGCCGAGCCGATCATCATCCCCGCCGACCTGGCGGCGAAACTCGTGCTCAAGGACCTGAAGATCGTCTACGACGACTACACGCCGGGCGGCACGAGCATCGACGTGCGCGATCTGAACATGACCGCGGACCTGCGCACGGGCAAGCCGATCACGATCGATCTGGATGCGTCGCTGCGGGCGGCCGACCAGCCCCCCAGTCGCATCGCGGTGAAGGCGTCGCTCGACGGCTGGAGCAACAAGCAGGGCAAGGTCGCAGACCTCTCGACGCCCGAGGGCTTGAACGCGCTGCAGATTGATTCGCAGGTGTCGCTCACCGACCTGCCGACGACAGTGATTGACGGGCTGGCGCAACAGGGCGGCGCGCTGGCGCGCACGATCGGGCCGCGACTGGGCATCGAACTCAAGGCCAAGGGGTCGCTGAAGGACGCGACCGCGTCGCTGGCGACCACCGCGCAGAACCTCATCGCCAAAGGTGAACTCGCCGCAAAGGACGGCACCGTACGGATCGTGCAGCCGATCGAACTGGGCGTGCGCGGCGCGGCACTGGCGGCGTATGTGCCGCAGGACCAGACCTCCGCAGCCCAGATCAAGGAGTTTCCCGACGTCGCGATCACCATACCGATGCTGAGCATGAAGGTGCCGCAGTCGGGCGCGATGGACTGGCGCGGCGCGAGTGCGCGGGTCGCGATCACAACGACACGGGCCGCGGGCGAAGTGATGCTCGGCGAGCAACGCAAGGCGTTTGAAGTCAAGCCGCTGAACGTGACCGTGGATGTGCCCGATCTGGCCCAGGGCGCGACGATCAAGGGCGGCACGAGCGCGACGATCGGCGGTGCGCCCGCGGGCGATCTGACCATCGACATCGCGGCGGCAGGATTGCTCGATGACAAGGGCGAACTGAAGGCGACCCCCGCACGCACCTTTCGCGCGGATGTCGCGCTCGCGAGCGTGCAGACGGCGATCGCGCAAGCGTTCATGCCCAAGGACACGATCGACCTGACGAAGGACGTCGGGCCAACGCTCGACGCGCGAGTGGTGGCGAGTACGACCGCGCTCGCGAAGGACGCGCCCGAAGGCACGCTCCCGCCGACAACGGCCGAGTTCTCGATCAAGAGCGCGCAGATCAACGCGACCGGGGCGCTCGCGCTGACCGAGAACCGCGTGAAGAACACGTCGCCCATCACGATCTCGGTCGCGTCGGCATCGTCCATCGCGGCGCGCTTCATCAAGGACGCGGCCGGGTGGAACGTCTCGCCCGGCGGCGGGACCATGAAGATCGACATCGACGGCGTGGATGTGCCGCTGAAGCTCGTCAAGAACATGGACAAGGCGAGCGGCGTGGAAGCGAGTACCTACGCCCCCGACGCGCCCGCGACCAAGGCCCGCGCGACGACCACGCTCGCGAACTTCGCGGCCCTCGCGCCCGCGGGTTCGACCGTCGATCTCCAGTCGTTTACACTCACCACCAACCTGGCCGGCAACGGATCGGCGCGGGCTGAGGTGCGCGGCTCGCTCGCTCACGGTGGTCAAAACGCAACCATCGATGGGTCGTTCGACATCGCCGATCTGATCGGCGCGATGGACCAGCCCGGCGGCCCGGTGCAAGCGGACAAGATGAAGCCCAAGGGCTCGCTCGCGATCAACGGCGTGCCCGCGTCGCTCATCGGGGCAGCGGTGAAGCAGGGGCCGACGACGCCGGGCCAGAAGCCGATGGATCTGGCCGCCCTCGCGCGGGCCGTGCTGGGGCCGACGGTGGACACGACGATCACGGCGGCGGCGGCGGAGCCGATCAACAACGCCGCGGCGTACACAATCGGCGCTCGCGTCACGTCGCAGCGACTCAACGTCGCGTCCGGCGCGACCGTCGCGCCGGGCCAGCGCGCGGATGTGCAGGCGTTGACGGCGACACTGAACCTTGAGCCGCAGACCGCGACCGATGTGATGCGTGCGCTCGGGCAGGACGTGAGCAAACTGCCGACGCTGGCGCACCGGTCGACGGTGCAGGTGAGCACGCAGCCGATTTCGATTCCGCTCACGTCCACTGGCCCCGACTTTGACAAGGCGGGATCACTGGCGGCGGACGTCTCCATCCCCGGCGCGATGCTTGTCAATGGCCTCACGATGCCGGGCAAGGACGCGACCGGGCGAGACATCGTCCGCGATCTCGGCCCCGTCGGCGTGCAGGATGTGAAGGTATCGCTGCGCGCCCCCGCGGGTGTGCTGGGCACGAGCGGTGGCGACGCGACCGCATCGCTCAACGCCGATGTGCTTGACGGGCCTCGCTCCATGATCGCGAGTCTGAGCGCGAACGTGAAACTCCCGATGAAGAACGGCGGGCCCTCGGGCGACGGCGTGGCGATCGCGAAGATCAAGAACGTGCTGACCTCGGGGCTGGATCGCATCTTGAATCAAGGGAATCTGGTGTCGGGCGCGCTGGGTGATCGCGTGGACATCGACGCGACCGTGCCCCTGCTCATGCCGCCGACGGACATCGCACGCCCCGACACGCTGGCGAGAAACGCTTCGCCCACGGCGGAGTTGATGGCGACATCGCCGCGACTGCGGATGAATCGACCGCTGCGGATTTCGATGGGTTCTGACGCCATTCGCGTGCTTGAGCCGGTGGCGATCAACTGGACCGGCGACGCCGCATGGCTGACGCGCTTCACCGCCCCCGACGGCCCCGGCGCGGCCAACGCGCTGCGCATCACCAAGCCCGTGGATGTGCGCGTCGCGATCAACGCGCTCTCGCTCGGGAAGCCGGGGCCGCTGATGCCCGGCGTGTTTGTCGCGGATCTCGCGGTGGACGTGCCGAGCGTCGAGGTGGAGGACGCGAAGGGGCAGCGCGTGCGCCTGCGCGACGTGTCGCTCAAGGCCAATCGCGATCTGGCGGGGGCGATCGGACAGAGTGATCCGACGGCGATCGGGTTCGAACTCGGCGTCGCCAGCGCGATCGTGGGCGATGCCCCGCCCACCAAGGACATTCTCATCCGCGGGCTTGCCGCGCGACTCGCAACGCCGAGCGGCGACTTTGACGCCAAACAAGCCCAGTTTAACGTGAATGGTCAGGTGCCCGCGCTGCCGACCGCGCTGGTCGACACGCTGGCGAATCAGAACGGGCTTCTTGAAGAGGCCCTGGGGCCCGTCATCGAATGCAACGTGCAGGCGGAGAAGTTCACGCTCGCGGGGAGCGAGCCCGGTCGCGTCGAGGCCTCGATGAAGAGCAAGCGGGCCCAGGCGAGCCTGAAGGGAACGATCGCCAACGGCTCGTTCACCGCGACGCAGCCTCTGCAGGTGTCGCTCAATGAGATCACCAAGGAACTGGGCAATCGGTTCATCAAGGGCGTGCCGTTCGTGGGCGAACTGAGCAAGAGCGGCGAACTCGCACCAGCGACGGTGAACGCGCCCGCGTTGTCGGTGCCGCTGGGCAACGACATGTCGAAACTCAACGGCGACGTGGCGATCGATCCGGGCGAACTGCTGTTCAAGCCGAGCAAGGACTTCGCCGCGCTGCTCAAAGCGCTGAATCAGAACACCAGCGGCGGGTTGATGGGGCAGCGATTGCAACCGCTGCAACTGGCGATCCGCAACGGTGTGATCACCTATCAGAAGTGGACGCTGCCGCTGGGGCAGTTCAACATCCAGACCGAGGGCGTGGTCGACTTGGTCGCGCAGCGGGTGGACGTGGTCACGTGGATTCCCTTCGGCGCGCTGTCTTCCGCGGCGGCGGGGGCACTGGGTGCGACGGCGATGGCCGGGCTCGACGACTCGTTCCAAGTGCCGTATCGCACGCTCGGCCCGCTCAGCAGCCCGCGCACCGGCCCGGACTCTGAACTCCTCGCCAAGCAACTGCTCAACAACAAGTCGCTCGAGAAGGTCATCGAGAAAGGGCTGGGCGAACTGTTCAAGAAACCCGCGGCACCCGGAGTGCCGGGCGCCACACCGACGGCTCCCGGTCTTCCCGGCGCGGTGCCTCCGACGCCGGCTCCGACGCCGCCGGTGACCCCGACGCCGTAAAACTGCGATGGCGACCGCATCTTCCCCGATACTTTGGCCATGCTCAGTCGACGCGGCGCCAATGCGTTGTTCATCGTGCTGATGTGCGTCGTCATGTCCGGCGCGATGTCGCTGGCGATGACAATCGTCGCGAGCGGCCTGAGCGCGGGCTTGCTGTGGCGATGGTCGCGCGCATGGGCGATCGGCTTTCTCATCGCGACGCCGATCGCGTTTCTGGTTGTGCCGCCGCTGCGACGGTTTTGTGATTCACTCGTGAAGTGATCGCGGCGAGAGCCACCGCCACCGATCACACCCGCGTCACTTTGAGCCGATCCTCAAGCGTGCGAAGCACAGCGCTGAAGTCGCCGTCGCCCTCGTTACGGCTCTCGATGATCTTGATCGCGTGCATCACCGTGGTGTGATCGCGCCCGCCGAAGTTCAGCCCGATTTCCTCCAGCGACATCCTCGTGTGTTTGCGGGCCAGGAACATGCACACCTGACGCGGCAGGGCCACCGACCGCTGGCGTCGTTTGCTCAGCAGTTCCGCGGGCTTGACGCGGTAGTGCTCGGTCACCGTGGTGATGATGGTCTGGATATTCAGTTCGATCGCCTGCTGTGGCGCTGGCTCGCCGAGGGCCGAGCGCACGAGGTCCAGCGTGATCGGACGATCCTCGACCGAGCTCTGAATCTGGCACTTGACGATCGCGCCCTCAAGTTCGCGGATATTGGTGGCGATGCGCTCGGCGATGTACGCCGCACAGTCGTCGGGCAGAACCAGCGAACGGAGTTTGGCCTTGGTCTTGAGGATTGCGACGCGGGTCTCATAGCACGGCGCGTCAAGTTTGCAGACCAGACCCCACTTGAAGCGGCTGACAAGCCGATCCTCGAGTTGCGGAATGTCCTCCGGCGGCGCATCGGAACTCAGCACGATCTGCTTGCTCGCCTGATAGAGGCTGTTGAACGTGTGGAAGAACTCTTCCTGCGTGCGATCGAGTTTGGCGAGGAAGTGGATGTCGTCAACCACCAGCACATCGACATCGCGGAAGCGATGGCGGAAGTCTGACATCGTGCCGCCCTGCACCGAGTCCATGAACTGCGTGACGAACGCCTCGCAGGACAGGTAATACAGCACCGCGCCGGGGTTGCCCGACAGAATCTTCAGGCACACCGCCTGCAACAGGTGCGTCTTGCCCAGACCGACTCCGCCGTGGATGAACAGCGGGTTGTACGCCTTGCCGGGGTTGCTCGACACCGCGACGGCGGCGGCGTGGGCCAGGCGATTGCCGGGGCCCATGACGAAGTTTTCAAACCCGTAGTCGGGGTTGATCACCAGCGAGTCGGCACGCTGCACCGTGCGCGGCCGCGTTTCGATCATCGAAGCGACGTGCGGCGAATCAACGGCCACCGGGGTCACTGGCACAACCGGTGCCGCCGTCGCAACTGACCCGTTGAGGCTTGCGCTCATCGTTCCGTTCATGCTCGGCGCGGCCGCACTCATCGCCGGCGTGCCGACCCCCGTCATCGACTCGTTGTGCCCAGCGATCGCCGTGATCGGCTGCGCGGCTGGTGTCGCCGCCCCCGCCACGACGAACCCATGCCCCATCGTCGCCGTGGCCGGCTCGCCCGTCGTCGAGTTCAGCGGCGTCGCTTTGGGGCGCGGCTTGCTTCCCTCGCTCGGGCTCAGGACAGGTTCGTCTTCTGGCCCAAGGAACCGCACCGACAGCAAACGCCCGGAGACCGTGCGTGCCGCGTCGTTGAACGGCTCGGCGCACGATCGCTTCAGATAGTCGCGATGCACCGCAGAGGTGGTCCGCAGGTTGAGCGCGCCGCCGCCGATGCCCAGCGGCGTGAGTTCCTCAAACCATTGACGACAGAGCGGGGCCTGGTGCTTTCGCAGGTGGGCCAACATCGCGTCCCAGATTTTGCGATCCGCATCGTGCATGCCGCCCATCCGTGAAGCCGTCCCCCGCGAGGCCACGCCGCCGGCGAGACCATCCCAGATTCGATCTCCTGCTCGGGGCGAGTGGGCATCCAGGCGCGACAACGCAGCGCGCGGCACACATCGAACCCGAACTGAAAGATGCCCTCTCACTCCGTCAAGACACGCCCCGACGCCACCCGCGACGAGGACTTTGCAAACGTACTTGCCCCGCGTCGGACTGTCAACCGCGCCCACGGAATTTGGGTTTTCAGGTTTGCTCTTGACTTTTCCCGCGCCCCCGCGCACGGGCAAGAAACGAGCCCGACCCCGTTTCGTACCGGGGTCGGGCCATCAAATCAAACCATGCGGGCCGCGGGAGTTTGGAGGTGGGAGTCTCCCGCGACTTGAGAAGCGGACGAAGCGCGAGTCTTACTTGCTCGTGCGGCGACGCTTCATCATCAGCCCACCGAGACCGGCGAGGGCGAGCGAGCCGGGCGCGGGAACCTGGAATATCTGGTCCTGATAGTCGCAGCTCGACACACCGAGCACCTGCACGCTGGTCGACATGCTGGAGAACGCGCCGGTCATCAGCGTGTTGTACGCGTTCGTGATGCCGCTCGACAGGGCTGAGCCGTTCGAGTTCTTGGCCTTGAAGTTGCCGCTCGTGAGCGACAGACCCGCGAGGCTGCTCGACGATGAGTAGTCGGTCACGACTTCCCAGATCGCGAGCTGGAACGCGGCGGCGTAATCACCCGTGATACCCGATGCGACCTGCGCACCGTTGGCGAAGTTGAAAAGGTTCTGGACCACCGCGGCCTTGTCGGCGCCCATCGGGGCGTTGCCGGGCATGTTCGGGAGCGTGTCGAAGGTGTAGACCTTCGTCGTGCTCGTCACATACTGCGACAGATCGGTGCAGTAGGTGAGCCACTGCTTGTTGGTCCATGCGTACGAGCCCGTCGCGCCCGTCAGCGTGTGCTTGAGTTGGCCGGCGAACAGGTTCTTCTCGCTGCCAAAGTACGAGACCTTCACGGTCTTGCCCGCGCCCGTGCCGTTGTACTTCACATTCACGGTGGCCGCGGCAAACGCCGAACCCGCACACGCGGCGGCGACGACAGCGGCAAACAGAGTGGTGGTCTTCATGTGTCTTTCCCTTCCTTGGTGACGCATCTGGTGATGACGACCCGGGCGGCCTGGCGATCCGTGCCAAACCCGCATCGCTGCTTGAACATGCCACACGCATGGGTCATCGCCCACCTTTGGGGCCTCTGCCGCGTCGATACACCCGCCGCCGCGACGACCGGGCAAACTGGTGAAGAACTGCGGCCAGTGGTCCGGTCCGAAAATTCCGGCGTCGCCGCCGTCCCGCGATGCCCGCAGGGCTTCGCCGCGTGGGATCGCGTCCAATCCGCTCGCACCGCGACAAGACGGCCGTCCGAGAATGCGGTACCCTGCACATGTGCGGCCAGCACGCCGCTCCACGCCATCCGACGCGACTCCATCACCGATGCCATGGCCGACGCACCCGCCACATCTCCCGCCGCTGCGAACGCGATCCCGCGCGAGAAGCAGTTCGCCCACCTGCACCTCCACACCGAGTACAGCCTGCTCGACGGCGGCAACCGCATCGACAAACTCGTCAAGCGCGTCGCCGAACTCGGCATGACGGCCGTCGGCATCACCGACCACGGCAACATGTTCGGCGCGGTCGCCCTCTACCTCGCCTGCAAAGACAAAGGCATCAAGCCGATCCTCGGCGTCGAGGCCTACGTCGCGCCCGGAAAACGTCAAGACCGAACCTACACCGGCGTTGCCGACGGCGGATATCACCTCGTCCTGCTCGCCGAGAACAACACCGGCTGGCAGAATCTTCTCGTCCTGTGCAGCGAGGCGTATCTGACGGGCTTCTACTTCAAGCCGCGGATCGATCGCGAACTGCTGGAGCAGCACAGCGAGGGCCTGATCGCGATCAACGGGCACCTGGGCTCGGAGATGGGCGAACACCTGCTCGACTTCGAGCGTTCGCGCGATCCGAAGCACTGGGAGAAGGCGATGGAGAGCGCGCGCTGGCACGCGCGGGTCTTCGCCCCTGGTCCGACCGGGCCACGCTTCTACGTCGAGTTGCAGCATCATGTGATGGAGCAGAACTCCATCAATCCGCACCTGATCAAGATCGCGCGGGAACTGAAACTGCCACTCGTGTGCGACAACGACGCCCACTTCCTCAAGGCCGAGGACCACGACGCCCACGACACGCTCGTGTGCATCAGCACCGGCAAGAGCAAGTTCGACTCGGGGCGGATGAAATACCCCGAGGAGATCTACGTCAAAAGCCCCGGCGAGATGCGCGATCTTTTCGAACGCGAGTACGCCGACGTCGGGCGCGAGGCCCTCGACAACACCGTCGCCATCGCCGACCGCTGCGATGTCAAACTGCCGCTGGGCGTGAACAACGCGCCCGCGGTGCGCGTCCGCGTGCCAGATCAGAAAGACCTGCCGCGCCACGATGACCCGGCCTTTGCCGGCGATCTGTCGGCGTGGTACAACGCCTATTGCGCCAAGTTCGAGGTGCTGCCCTTCCGCACGGTGCCGACGGCGGACGACCTCGCCGCCGCACGCGTCGAGTGCGACACCGCACTGCGTATGCTGTCGGAGGCGGGATTCATCTGGCGGTATGGCCCGGGCGATGAGAATTCGGCCGATCGCGCCGAGAAGCGTGCCCGCCTTGAACGCGAACTGAAGATACTCGCCGACAAGAACATCAGCGCGTACTTCCTGATCGTCTGGGATTTCGTCAACGAAGGACGCCAGCGCGGCATCCCCGCGATCGCCCGCGGTTCAGGTGTCGGCACCATGGTTGGCTATGTGCTCGGCCTTTCCAACGCCTGCCCCGTGCGCTACGGCCTGCTCTTTGAGCGTTTCACCGACCCGGATCGCAGCGAGTACCCCGATATCGATATCGACCTCTGCCAGGACGGCCGCGGCGACGTGATCAACTACGTCCGCGACAAATACGGGCACGTCGCGCAGATCATCACCTTCGGAACGCTCAAGGCCCGTGCCGCCGTGCGCGATGTCGGCCGTGTGCTTGAGATTCCGCTCGCGGAAGTCGACAAGATCGCCAAACTCATTCCCGAAGCGCTCGGGATGACGCTCGACGACGCGCTCGAGAAAGAGCCCGACCTCAAGAAGTTGTACGACTCGGGCGAGGATGTCCGTCGTCTCATCGACACGGCGCGCACGCTCGAAGGCCAGGCACGCCACGCGAGCGTCCACGCCGCCGGCGTCATCGTGGCAACGCGCCCGCTCAACGAGATCGTGCCGCTCTACAAGCAGACCGGCAGCGCGGAGAACGAAATCGTCACGCAGTGGGACGGCCCCACCTGCGAGAAGATGGGTTTGCTGAAGATGGACTTCCTCGGCCTGCGGACGCTGTCCGTCGTCGAGCGCGCGAAGAAACTCATTCGCGAAGGGTTGTCAGAGCGGGAGATTTGGGCGGCGGTCGGAAGACTGGACGAGTACGAGCAGTGGCAAAGTGGCAAAGTGGCACAGTGGCACAGTGAAGATCAAAACCTTCCGCGACCTGCTGGTTTGGCAACGGGGGATGAATCTCACGCGCGCGATCTATCGCGCGACCGAGCGCATGCCTCGGGCGGAGCTGTTCGGCCTCACCAGCCAGATGCGCCGGGCAGTGAGCTCGATACCGATGAACATCGCGGAGAGGTTCGGAAAGCACACACGCCCGGAGTTCGTTCACGGCCTGCGTCTGGCGGCGGGATCGCTCATGGAACTGATGACGTCCTACGAACTGGCGACGTCGCTCGGAATGCTTCAGGAAAGCCCGGAGATTCTCGAATTGCTGGCCGAGGAGGATCGGCTGATCAACTCGCTCATCAAGAGACTGCCGACGAAGTCGGCGGTCGGGCAATCACGTCGGAGCAAGACGCCCTAAGCAACGCCACTTTGCCACTCCGCCACTTTGCCACTCTGCCACTTCGTGGTGCCCATCCGCTCGATCTCGAACGCCTCAACTTCGACGATCAATCCGTCTTCGAAGTTTTTCGTCGCGGCGACACCACCGGCGTCTTCCAGTTTGAGTCCGGCGGCATGCGTCGTCTGCTCGTTGAGATGAAGCCCGACCGTCTCGAAGACCTCATCGCCGCCAACGCGCTCTTCCGTCCCGGTCCGATGGATCTCATCCCCGACTACAACCGCCGCAAGCACGGCACCGAGGATGTGCCGCGCGTCCACCAGATCGTCGATCACTACACCGCCGAGACCTACGGCGTCATGGTCTATCAAGAGCAGGTCATGCAGATCGTGCACGGCCTGGGCGGCATCAAACTCCGCGACGCCTACACGCTCATCAAGAACATCAGCAAGAAGAAGCACGACAAGATCGAGAAGGAACGGCCCAAGTTCGTTGACGGCGCGCAGAAGCAGGGCCTCACCAAGCAGGCGGCCGAAGACCTCTTCGAACTCATCCTCAAGTTCGCGGGATACGGCTTCAACAAGTCACACTCCACGGGCTACGCCATCGTCGCGTATCAGACCGCCTATCTGAAGACGTACTTCCCGAACCAGTACATGTCAGCGTTCCTCACCTATGAGTCGGGCGCGAACAAGGTCAGCGACTGGATTCCCTATCTCGAAGACTGCAAGAAGACGGTCTTCGTCAAGCCGCAGGCCGACAAGAGCACGGCAGCCCCGATCGCCAAGGTCGGCGTCGAGGTGCGCCCGCCTGATGTCAATCTCTCCGACGCCGACTTCAGCGTCGTATATGAGCCCGGCGAAGATCGCACCGCTCATGCGGGACACGTGCGCTTCGGCATGGGCGCGATCAAAGGCTGCGGCGACAAGGCCATCGACGCCATCATCCGCGAGCGAGCCGGTCTCAAGGCCGACACACCCAGGAGTGAAGTCGCCGCCTGCCACGATCGCAAGCCCTTCAACTCGCTCTTTGATTTCTGCGAGCGCATCCTCGCCAATCACGGCAACGGCGTGCTCAACAAGGCCACGATCGAAGCGCTCGTCCGCTGCGGCGCGTTCGACAGCGTGCATGGTCGCGCCTATCGCGCCGCCATGCTCGCCACCATCGAACAAGCGATGAGCGCGGGCAGCAAGGCCGCCGCAGACAAAGCCGCCGGACAAGGTGCGCTCTTCGGCCTCGGCGGCGGAGCCGTCGCCGAAGTCAAGACCGCGCCGACGCTCGCCAAGGCCACGCCCTGGACCGAGAGCGAATCCCTCGCGAGCGAGAAGGAAGTGCTGGGCTTCTACGTCAGCAGCCACCCGATCGATCAGTGGCGCGCGTGGGCAGGCACCTTCGCCACCCACACCTGCGGCAGCACCAAGGACGCGCCACAGGACACACGCGTCGTGCTCGCCGCACTCGTGCAGTCCGTCCGCACCATTATCATCAAGAACGGGCGCAGCGCGGGCCAGAAGATGGCGATCGTCAACTTCGAAGACACCAGCGGCAACTGCGAGGGTGTCATGTTCAGCGATGCCTACAGCCGCTTCGGCCACCTTCTCGACACCACCAACAACATGGGGCTGGTCTTTGTGATGGGCCGCGTCGACCACGCCAAGGGCCAGCCGCAGATCCTCGTTGAGCGTCTCGTACCCATCGACGGCGTTCCGCTGCAACCGGGTCGCGTACGCGTCTACGTCGATGAAACCCGCCTCAACGGCGGAGCCTCCGACGCGCTCAAGAAGGTCGCCACCATCGTCAAGACCGCCACCGTGCCCGTCACGCCCGCGCCCAAGCAGCAGGCCGCAGCCGGTGCGATCGACGCAGCCTTCCCCGTCGAGATCGTCATCTCCACCGCCGAGGCCAGCGCGCTCCTCGCCGCCGGCGGCGTCAAGGCCTCACTCGCGCCGACCATGGTCCGCGATCTGACCCAGATGCTCGGCCCCGGCACCGTCCGCGTCGTCGGCGGCGTGTCGATCGACATGGCCGAGAAGAACAACCGCCCGTGGGAAAAGAAACGCCCACGCGGCGACGACGACGAGTAACCCCGCGACCGGCACGCCGCGCCGGTCCGCTACACTGTCCCTCCATGAAGTGTTCCCTGGGCAACGTGTCACGCATCTCGCCGCTCGTCGCCGTCGTTCTCACGGCGGGCTCACTCGCCGCCTGCAACAGCGATTCGCTTGAGAAGGGCCGCGGTGCAACCAGCATCCTTGCGCTCATGCAGAACGATTCCATGGGCGACGCGGCGGCCGACGCCATGAACCCCTACGACGCCGACAAGCGCTATCGCGGCACGCTCCGACTCGCCAACCAGAACTACGCGGGCGAACCGCTCTACATGCAACTCTTCCTCGACAACGTCAAGGACGAGGATGCCAGCGTCCGCTCTGCCGCCACTCGCGCGATCGCCAACCACGGCACGCCCGATCACGTCCCCATCCTCATCGAACGTCTCAAGGACAAGGACGATCTCGTCCGTGGCGAGGCCGCACGCGGCCTGCAGCGACTGCACAACCCCATCGCCATTCCCGCACTCGTCGACGCCATGCGCGACCCCGAAGCGGCGGCGATGAACGAGCCCACCGAAGAACTTGCCTCCGTCCGCGCCGACGCCGCGAGCGCACTGGCTCAGTATCCCGAAGACCGCGTGGTGCAGGCCCTCATCGCGGGGCTTGCCGACCAATCGCTTGCGGTAAACACCGCGAGTCGCGATTCGCTCCGCACGCTGACGGGCCAAGACTTCGGCCTTGAGCGCCGCGACTGGCTCGCGTGGTACAAGGGCAGCGACCGGCCCTTCGCCGCGGGTCGCCCGTACGAGTATCCGATTTTCCGCCGCGACCAGGAGTGGTACGAGTACTTGCCCTTCGTGTCGGGCCCGCCAAACGAGGCCCCGGCAACGCCGGCGGGCCTGCCGATGGACCGTCCGACCGCGGCGGCCAAGTAGTTCCTCCGCCGCGCTCGCTTGGATCAGAAGTCGATCAGAACTTGGGCTTCTCTTCCTTGGGCTCGCCCTCGGGCTGGTTCATCTCGTCGCCCTCGGCGGGTTCTTCGCCCATGCCTTCGTTGCCGCGCTGGGCCTGCTCCTGAATGGACTTGACCATCTGGATCACATCCATCGGAACGACGGTGCGGAAGATGGTGCCGCCCGAGTCGGCGGTCATGCCCATCGCCAGCGGCGAGACATCGGCGGGCACTTCGAACGACGCGCCGCCGCCGAACATGCTCATCACCGTCTGCACAACTTCAACGACGGTCTTGGTGCCGATGCTGAACTCGGCGACGCGGTTCTCCGGCAACAGCGACGAGGCCCGATTGAAGACCGCGTCAGAGCCCATGCCGTCGCCCTTCTTGGCGGCGTCGATGGCCTGCTTCATCATGACGCGGTTCTGCGAGAGCGTGGTGAGCACGCCGTCGTCGAGTTTGGCGGTGAGGCCGCCGACGGTGCCCATGCCGCCGATGAGGAAGCCCGAGAGCATCTGCATCTGCATCGCACCGGGGTTGTTGGGGTTGAACTGGGTCTTGACCGACCAAGAGTCGATGGGAACGCCGTCGATCACGTCGTCTTTGGACGTGGTGTAGGTGGTCTTGTAGGACATGGCCGAATCTTTCTGGCCGTTGAGGGCTTGGATCGAGGCCTTGCTGCTCTCGATGAACATCGCGGGCTCGGGCGTCTGGAGATAGGTGACGCCGCCGGAGAGCAGCCCGCCGCCGCCCATGGACGCGGGGGTGAAGCCGAGTTGGAAGGCGTAGCCCGAGGCCTTGTCGATGTTCTTGATGAGATCCTTGAAGCCGCCGAAGTCGGTCGTCGGCATGTTGTCGGCCTTGGCGCCGGCATCAGCCTTCTTGTTCTGGCCGTTGAGGGCCTGAAGGTCGGCGGCGGCGGGCATTGCCTCGTACACGGTCTTGATGAACTGCTTGACGCTCGGGTTGGACGTGTCCATCGCCGCGGCGAAGAGGTAGGGCTGATTGGGCAAGCGAGAAAGGAGTTTGGCGGTGTTGCCACTGCCGCTGAAGAGTTTGGCGGTGGGCGAGCCTTCCTTGAACTGCGCGGCGAAGTCGATCCACATCGCCTTGTCGCTGATGGCAAATCCGGCGAAGGCCGCGGTGGCGTCGCGGGCGAAGGTCTCGGTGGCTTCCATGATCGGCTGGATCATCTTCTTGATGTTGTCGGGGTTGCCGCCGGCCATCATGGCGGCGGGGCCGTTGAGCGCATCGCGCTGGGCCTTCTTCACCCCTTCGATGAGCATCGGACCCATCTTCTCCATGTTCGCGAGAAGGAAGATGTCGGAGGAGGAGGCGACCTTCTCACCGACGGGGCCGGCCATCTTCTTGTGGGCGGCGAGGTTGCCCTTGGCACCGACGAACTTGTCGAGCAGGCTCTTGTGGGCAGACATGGCGGCGTAGCCGTCGCCCAAGTCCTTGCACTTCATTGGCGTGTCCATGCCGGCGAGGGTGGTGACCTTCTCGTCGGCCTTGCCGCCGAAGCCCTGAACGAACGCGGCGTAGTCAGAGACGGGAACAACGACGACCACGGGGTCTTGAGCCGGGCCGTCGTGCTCGGCCTCGTCAGCGTTCGCATCGGCGGGTTCAGCGGCCTGCGGTTCCTCGGCGTTCTTGTTCTTGACCTTCTTGGCCTTGGGTGCCTCGGGCCAGACGGCGAGCGCGACCGAGCCGTCCTTGCGCACGCCGGGCATGCCCATGACCATGTTGGCCATCATGACGACCTGCATGTTCTCGGGGCTGATGGCCTGCACCAGTTTGTTGAGTTTGTCGTGCAGAGCGTCGAGTTTTTCAACACCAATGACCAGTGGGGTGTCGGCGGCGATGCGGTCCATCGCGGCGGGGATGGCCGCCTGAGTTGAACCCGCCACCAAGGAAAGCACCAGCGCGGAACAAAGCACCGAAGCGCGGAAGATGCGGCTTTGGCGGGTAGCGCTGATCGTGCCGGTCGAGAGGGTGTTCATGATTCGGTCCTTGGGTTGTGGCTGAGGCGCGGGGCAGGGGCTGCCAGGGGGACGGGTCGGAATGAGGCTTTGAGTGTTCTTGGGAATCAGGTTCTTCGGAAATGGGGTCGGCCGGATTCGCGCCGGCGCTGAGAACGCTTATCGACAGTTCTGGCGGGGGCATTGCTCAAGACGGAAGCAGAGTCGGCGCGAGTATAGAGGATGGACGCGCGGCCCACCCCGGTGAACATATGAACGATTGGGAAGACGCAGGGCGGGATTTCACGTTTGGATGCTGGGTGGCCCAGAGAAGCGTGGGAAACGGGGCTCGAATCGGACGGATGGGTCGTATGCTCTGACGAGATCGGTCGGCGGACGACCCGGTCCGGCCCCGGTGTTTGTCTCGGGAACGGGCGGGCGTGCGCGCCGGCATTTTTCCGACAGTCCTGTGGGCCCACAAGAGTCAAGGCCGGGATTGACCCTCTTGACTCCCCCACTGCGACCGCACTGCTTGATTGGGACCATGCCAGACCACGCCGCTTCAACTTCGGGAACGCTTGCTGCGGATTGGTTTGTCCGCACGCTGATGCGCGACGCGAACGTTCACGCGATGGCGGACGCCCTGAGCGCGGGGCGAAGGGTGGCCGCGTCCGGGGCGGCGGGTTCGAGCACCGCGCTGGTCGCGGGCGCGGTGGCGACGCTTACGAAGCGCGTCGTGCTGCTGGTCGTCGCGCACCTGGATGAAGCGGAAGAGGCTCTGGATGAACTGCTCGCGTCAGGCGTGAGCGCGATTCGTTTGCCCGCGCTTGAATCGCTCCCCGGCGAGGGCGGCGCGAGCCTGGAACTCTTCGCCGAGCGACTGGGCGTGCAGCGGCGCGTGCTCGGAGGTCTGGAAGCATCAATGGTGGTGGTCGCGCCGATTTCGGCGTTGATGCAATCGGTGCCCGCGCCCGCGACGATGGAGCGACTGTCGCGGGTCTTGCGCGTGGGCGAGGATGTGCCGCCCGCGGAACTTGGAAGGTGGCTTGATGCGGCGGGGTACTCGCGCGTCGACGCCGTTGAAGAGCCGGGTGACTTCGCGACCCGCGGCGGGATTATGGACATCTTTCCGCCTGCTGGCAGCGGCGAAGAAGCGGCCCATGCGAGCGCCGGTGGTGTTCCGGTGCGGCTGGAGTTCTTCGGCGACACGATCGAGCGCATCGCTGAAGTCGATCTGGAGACGATGGGTTCGGACCGTCAGGTGCAGAGCGTTGCGCTGGTGGCGGCCGACGCGGCGACGGCGGTGAGCGACGCGGGCGTGCCGTTCGTGTCGCTGCTGCCCGGCGGCTTTGTCGCGATGCTCGCGGAGACGATGGAACTGGTGGAGCAGGCTCGTGGCTACTTCGAGCGCGTCACCGACAGCAAGGGCATCTCTGGCCCGCCGGCGACGCTGGCGGCGATTCAGCATCACGCGCACGCGATGGCGGAGATCAACGCGTTCAGCGTGGCGGCGGCGAGCGCTGACGTTCGGATCGAACTCGACATCGGCACGTTGCCGGCCTTCAGCCGCGACGCGGGCGAGGCGGTGAAGGAACTGGCGACGATGTGCCGCGTTGGGGACGATGCACGAGAGCGCGTGGTGGTGTTCTGCCAGAACGAGGGCGAGCGGCAACGTCTCGGCGAGTTGCTGGCGGAGTTCGCGCCCGGCGGCAGTTCCTGCGGCGTTGAAAGCGTCGATGGCTACCTGCACCTGGGCTTTGTCTATCGCGGGCGCGATGGGCACGCGGGCACAAGCGACCAGACCGAGCACACGATCGCGCTGGTGCCGTACCACGAACTGCTCAACCGATTCACGGTGCGTCGGCGGGCGGGGAAGATGCGCTCGACGCGCGCCATCGACACGTTCCTTGACTTCAAGGTCGGGGACCACGTTGTGCATCAGGATCACGGCATCGCGCTGTTTACGGGGCTGACGCTGATGAAGCCGCGGCCGCTGCCGGGCAGCGAGCACGCGCTGAAGAAGCGCGAGGGCAAGGCGCGCGAGCAGGAACTCGAGGAGTATTTGACGCTGGAGTTCGCGGGGCGGGCGAAACTGCATGTGCCGGCGATGCAGATCGACCTGGTGCAGAAGTACGTGGGCGGGTTCAGCGGCAAGCCGCCGCTCTCGACGCTGGGCGGCCAGAAGTGGAAGAACCAGAAGGAACGCACGGCCGAGAGCGTGAAGGACCTCGCCGCCGAGTTGCTGCGCGTGCGTGCCGCACGCGAGCACATCCCTGGCACCGCGTTCCCCGGCGACACGACGTGGCAGAAGGAGTTTGAGGCTGAGTTTCCGTACACCGAGACCGAGGACCAATTGAGCGCGCTGGTCTCGATCAAGCAGGACATGGGCAAGAGTCGCCCGATGGATCGGCTGATCTGCGGCGACGTGGGCTTTGGCAAGACGGAACTGGCGATCCGGGCGGCGTTCAAGGCGTGCGAGTTTGGCAAGCAGGTGGCGGTGCTGGTGCCGACGACGGTGCTGGCCGAGCAGCACGATCGCACGTTCCGCTCTCGCTTTGCGGGGTATCCATTCCGCGTGGAGAGTTTGTCGCGATTCAAGACGACGAAGGAGCAGAACGACACGCTGGCCGCGCTGCGCAAGGGGCAGGTGGACCTGATCATCGGCACGCACCGGCTTCTCTCGCAGGATGTGAAGTTCGCCGACCTGGGTCTGGTGGTGATCGATGAAGAGCAGCGGTTCGGCGTGGAGCACAAGGAGCAGTTGCTGCGTCTGCGGATGACGGTGGACGTGATGACGCTGTCGGCGACGCCGATCCCGCGCACGCTGCACATGGCGATGCTGGGGATTCGCGACATCAGCAGTCTGACCACGCCGCCGCTGGATCGGCGGGCGATCGTGACGGAAGTGATTCCGTTCAACGAGCGGCGGGTGTCGCAGGCGATCGCTCGCGAACTCTCTCGCGACGGGCAGGTCTTCTACGTCCACAATCGCGTACACGACATCCTGAGCGTCGCGGATCAGGTGCAGAAACTCGCGCCCGAGGCGCGGATCGTCGTCGGCCACGGGCAGATGGAGGGGCACGAACTCGAAGAGGTGATGCTGAAGTTCATGCGGCGGCAGGCGGACATCCTCGTCTCGACGACGATCATCGAATCGGGCATCGATATCGCCAGCGCGAACACGATGATCATCGACAACGCGGATCGCTTCGGGCTGGCGGAACTGCACCAGTTGCGAGGGCGCGTCGGGCGGAGCAAACATCGCGCGTACTGCTATCTGCTGCTGCCGGATGATCGCACGGTGCGCGAGGTGGCCCAGAAGCGGCTCAAGGCGATCGAGCAGTATTCGATGCTGGGCGCGGGGTTCAAGATCGCGATGCGCGATCTGGAGATCCGCGGCGCGGGCAACATCCTCGGCGCGGAACAGAGTGGGCACATCGCCGCCGTCGGCTATGAGATGTATTGCCAGTTGCTGGAGACGGCCGTGCATGACCTCAAGCACGAGCGTCCGCCGACGCCGCCGAGCAAGACGAGCGTGGAGATCGGCGTGGGCGGCGTGATCCCCAAGGCCTACATCCCCAGCGAGCAGCGAAGGCTGGAGGCGTATCGACGGCTCGCCACCGCTGCGGGCACGCAGCAACTTGATCAGTTCCGCGATGACCTCAAGCAGGCGTACGGCGACCCGCCGCGCCCGACGCAGCGACTCATCGAACTCGCCGAGTTGCGGATCGCGTGCGCGGCACTGGGCGTGCGCACGGTGACGATCCGCGAGAAGGATGTGATCTTCATCACGACGCAGGCGAAGGCGACGGCGGATGCGCTGGGGCGCACGCCCGTCGGCGTGAGCAAGGCGATCGAGGCGACGATCCGGGTGCTGGCACCGAAAGAGGCGGGGGCAATGGCGGAGGTGTATTTCAGGCCGCCGGAGAAGTTTCTGGAGCCGGACACGCTGCTGAGCGTGCTGCGGAAGCGGCTGGCGGGGTGAGCGCGCCGGGCCGGGCGATGGTGCGAAACGGACGGCGAGGGATGAATACCCCAACAAACTCGGGACGTTGTGTGAAGATGCCCGATATACTGGGTCGATGTGCGGCGCGGGCTGCGTCGCGATCGGCGGAACGCCGATGTCGTCCGGGGCAGGGAGGTCAGGCTTCGATGGAGCTGGGCGGCGGAACAGAGCAAGCGGGTGATCGCGCACTGCCTCACAACTTCGAGCAGCGCTTGGCGCACTTGAAGCGGCGTCTGGTGCGCGAATCGGCGCAGGCGATCGGGATGCTCGAGGCCGCGCTGGCTGCGTTGTGGACGCTGGATGTCGACGCCGCCCGCACCGTTCGCAACGAAGACGACAAGGTCGACACCGAAGAGGTGAACATCGAGCGCGAGGCCCACTCGCTGCTCGCGCTGCACCACGCGTTCGCACGCGACTTCCGGGCCATCACGTTCATCCTGAAGGTGAACGCCGACATCGAACGCGTCGCCGACCATGCGTCGTCGATCGCGAAGATCACGGTGCGGATCGCGAAGCATCTGGGCGACGGTGAGACGCTGGCGACCGAGCCGCCGCGCTGGCCGACGGCACTGCGTGAACTGGGCGATCGCGTGCCGGTGATGTGTCATGAACTGATGCGGGCGGTGCTGGATGAGAACGTCGACGCGGCCCGCGAACTGATGAAGGGCGATCAGACGATCGACACGCTGGATCGGCGGCTGTTCCAGGAAGTGCTCGACCTGATCGAGGACGCGCCGGACCGGCGCATGCTTGCGGCGGGGATGCTGATCTATCGCATCGGCCGCGAACTTGAACGCGTGGGCGATCTGATGACCAACATTTCCGAGGATGTGGTCTATCTCGCCACCGGCTCGATCGTGCGGCACACCGAGAAGAAGCGGCTGCGCAGCACGGGGTCGTGAGTGATCGACGCGTGGTGCCGCCGCTCGAAAACTCATTGAGCCAAGACTCGTTGACCTCGCAAATGAAACGGGGCAGGCTTTCGCCCGCCCCGGTCGGTGTTGATTCAATCCGCCAGATTCAGCAGCCGGCTTCGAACGACGCGACGAAGGCGTCGAAGTCGGTGAAGTCGAGGAAGCCGTCGCCGTTGAAATCGGCGCTGGCGGCACCGGCCTCGAACGCGGTGACGAAGTCGTCGAAGTCGGTGAAGTCGAGGAAGCCGTCGCCGTTGAAGTCGGCGGGGCAGGCCGGAGCGCAGCCGCCACTGACGAGGGCCTCGATGGCGTCGACGTCGGCCTGGGTGACCGCGCTGCCGTCGGCGACCATGTTGAGCGTGACGAGCAGGCTGTTGAAGGGACGGCCTTCCCACTTCCAGCCGGTGTAGGTGACATCGTCGGCGGTGTCGACGGTGTTCTGGTTGTTGGTCTTGGTCTGGGTGTCGTCGAGCGTCGCGCCGAGGTAGGACGCGGCGAGGGTGACGTCATCACAGTTGACGACGCCGTCGAAGTTCGCATCGCCCGTCGCGAAGCGGAACTGCGTGAAGTTGCCGCCGTCGTTGAACGTGCCGGGGGTGATCTTGAAGCCGGCGCGGCTCAGGTCGTTGAAGCGGCTGCCCGCGGTCTGGCCGGGAGCGGTGGGACCACCGGAGAAGGTGGCGTCGAAGGCGAGCGCGGGGTTGTTGGGAACGTCGCCGTAGACGAACTCTTCATCGGCGGAGGTGGTGGACACCACGACGCTGCTGCTGTTGAGGCGATCGCCGAGGTTGGGGTTGGTGAAGAAGTAACCAACGCGGCTGAATGCATCGGGGTTGTAGCCGGGGGTGTCGCTGACGCGCTGGTCGTTGTTGCGGACATACTCCTTGCCGCTGCCGTTGCTGATGGCGACGTCATCGACCATCTGGTACGGCTCGAGGATGCTGGGCGAGGGCTGGAGAATCGTCGGCGTCTCGAAGCCGAAGTCGATGCGGCTGTTGAAGTTGGTGTCGGGGTCGATGTCCTTCTTCCATGCGTAGTCGGGGGCGTAGACGGACTGGCCAAGGCCGTTGAGCGAGTGGCCCGGGCGCTTGCGGACGAGCACCCACGTCGCGGACCCGTCGTTCTTGATTGCGCCGGCCACGTCCGCTCCGGGCGTGAAGATGTACGTCTGGGCGAAGTCAGCGCGGGTCGTGGCAGCCGGGAGCAATCCGGGGATGAACGAGGGGTTCGACGGGGCGCCGCGGTTCTGATAGAGCACCAAGAAGCCGTTGCTGCCGATGGTGAGGCCGTCGAGTGACCAACCTTCGTCGATCTCGGGGAACTCATCGCCCACGTCCCAGCCCGCGGGGAGCGGCCCCGGCAGACCGTCGCCATCGGTATCCGAGCCGCCGAAGACGGGAAGGATCGCGTAGCCGTTGAGGCTCATGCCGGGCTTGCCGTAGAGTTCGATGAACTCCCAGCGGTTGTCTCCCTGTCCGGAGCTTCCAGCGGGGTTCGCGAAGACCTCGCTGATGACGACCTGGGCGTTGCCGGCGGCGGCGAGCATGCACAGCACGATGGAGGCGGGAAGGACACGGTTCATGATCTGACTTCTCCTCAAGCGGGGCGAACTGGGGACACAGACTCTCGGCAGCCGCAGCGATCTCTCAGGCGACGCGGCGCAGAACGAAACGGGTTGATGTTGCTGGTTGCGTGAATCAGGTTGCGACTTGAATCTCTGTCTGACGGATCGGGAATGGAGTGACACGAGTCTCTGAACCGTGCCAATGGGCTTGCGAAATCGATCGTCGAACGGCCCGGCTCGGAGATCCGGGCCACCACCACGATCCGTCAGACAGCGACTAGTTCTTGGGCTTGACCTGCCAGAACTCGCCGGTGGACAGCACGCCGCCGAAGACCTTGCCTTCGATGTCGTCATATGGCGCGTCGGCGGTCGGCGACGTGCCGTCGAGCCAACCGAACTCGCCGTCGCGGTTCTCGTCGGCGATGAGCCCGACATGCCCGTCGGCGAAGAGGAAGTTGGCGTAGTACTTGTCGTGATTCTTGCGGTTGACGCCGGCGGCGGTGTTGTTGACCTTGCCGCCCGGGGCCCGCCCGTGGGCGGGGCCGAGATCGGAATAGGACTGGCGGCCAACGCGACCATTGACAAATCCAAGGGGACCGTCGCTGGTGTTCTTGACTTCGCGGAAGGAGATCGATCTGTCGCCCTGCAGCACGTAATCGGTGCGGCCTGATGCCGTGGCATCTTCGACGCGGCCGTCCGCCATAAGCGGGACATACTGCGGCGGGACGGCGCTCAGATACTTCTCATTCAGCGGGCCGATGACATCTCCGGGCTGCTTGACGTTCCCGACAAGCCCACCGGCGAACTTGAAATCTTGCCCGACGTCGGTAAGCACGCGCGTCTGGGTGTACGCCATGTACCACGACTGCGTGTAGTTGGTGTTGTAGCCCTCTTTGAAGAGGGCGGCCTGCTCGGCGAAGCCGGTGCGTGCCCCGGGCCAGTTGTCGCTGCCCCAACTGGAGGCGATTCCCTGGCTGCCTTGGCCGGGGTTCGTGGGGCATAGGAACTTGCCGGGGATGCCGAAGCCGCCGTTCTTCATGTCGGCGACCCAGCCGGATCTCTCGACAGGGCCGTAGCCGCGCTTGACGCGACCATCAAAAGGCCCGCTGCAAAGGAAGCCGCGGTTTTCGGCGGCATAGCCGAGCGAGGCGATGCCGATCTGACGCAGATTGCTTGCGCACTTGGTGGTACGGGCGGACTCGCGGGCCCCGGCGAGGCTGGGAAGCAGAACGCCGATCAGCACCGCGATGATGGCGATGACGACCAGAAGTTCGATGAGCGTGAAGCCATACCGGCGCGAGAAAGCGAGGCGGGAGTCACAGCGATCGCTCGGGCGGCATGTGGTGGCCAATGGTGGACTCCGGTTGTGTCGTCGTCACGAGATGCCGCGCGCGGACTTGGCCTGCTTCCGAGCCGCGCCAGAGATAGGGCACAAGTGAAGCGGAGCGGAGCACTCGATGCGTTGTGATCGCGTCAAGGTCGCGCCAAAGAACGATGAAGTTGGCGTCAAGATTGCGTAAAGGAGATCGGCGCGCGGCGGACGCGACGCGCGGATTTCGCCGAGTGGGTTGAAATCCGCCGTCGCACCTATCGTTCTGCACCGCGCGGCCGAGCGCTGGCAGGCAAGACAAGGGACGTCTTCATGCGCATTCGACTTTCTGACTGGCTCAAGTTCGCACGGATCGGCGTGCTGTGCGCGATCATCGGGTTGCTGCTACCCGCGCAGGGGGCGTTCGCGCAGTCCGCGCCCGAGGGCAACGCGCACCCGCAAAGCAAGATGGTCGCAAGCGACGCCGAAGAACTGCCCAACCCGTTCGGCGAGGCCAAGATCGTCATGCCCGGTCCGGACGCGATGGGTCTGCGCGACAAGAAGGCGGCGTTCGCCAAGGCGCTGAACCTGGAGCCGCTCCGCGCGGTCGGCGTCTTTCACAACGGACGTGTGAAGATCCTCGACACGCTGGCACGCGAGTCGGTCAGGGCCGTCGCGGGACGCCGGACGTATGTCGATTTTCTGCACGCGCCGGCGGCGGGTGCCTACGGCGGCGAGCAGATCAGCGCGTTCCACCACGATCCGCTCTTCACGATGTTCGATCTGGCGATTGATCCGGGGTATTACCTCGACAAGCCGCTGCTGGCGGTTGGGTATCTGCCGCTGCGACGGGCGTTCGTTGAGGCGGCGTTCCTTGGCGCGGAGAACGAGGAGCAGCGCGAACGCTGGATGAAGCTGACGCGGATCACGCCGCTGATGGTGGATCGGTACGCGGCGAAAATCGCTGGCGAGCACATGAGCGAGGAGCCGTATCGCAAGGCGCTGAGCGATCTGGATCGCGCGATCGAAGTGTGGCGGCAGGGCAAGGCGAACATGGTGCTCGTCGCGCCCGGCGAGCCGACGCTGCCGTGGAAGCATGTTTCGATGCTGGCCGCGGAGCATCCGGCGCGTGCGGCGATGCTGGAACTGGGCACGGCGTGGCGGGCGATGGATCCCACGCGCACCAACGCGGCGATCGCAGCCGTCGCGACGGCGCTCGCGCCGATCAACGGCGGCCGCGTCGCGGGCACCGGCGGGCATCGCGATCTGGAACTGCTCTACAACAAGACCAACGCGTTTGAATGGGGCTTCTGGGCGTACGCGCTCGCGCTGGTGACGCTCATGCTCGCGTTCGGCACGGGACGCCGGACGCTGGCGTGGCTGGGCTCGGGGTTCCTCGTACTCGCCGTGGGGCTGCACGGGTTCGGTTTCGTCTCGCGCTGCCTGATCGCGGAGCGCTTCGCGATTCAGAACCAGTTCGAGTCGATGACGGGGCTGAGTTTGTTCGCCGCGCTGGTGGGGCTGGGGATCATGCTGGCCCGCCGGCAGTGGCTGTTCGGGGCGGCGAGCGCGGGCGTCGGATTCCTGGTGCTCATCACCGCGACGCAGACCGCGATCCCCGGGCAGAACATCGAACGCGAGGCGGCGATTCTCAACACGAGCGTGCTGCTGAAGTACCACGTCACGACTGTGCTCGTGTCGTATGGGCTGATCTCGCTGGGGTTCATTGTGAGCCTGTTCTACCTCGGTGCGCACTACTTCGCGCGGCGTGAGACTGGCACGTTCGTGCGCATGTCGGTCGCGGGCGGCGGCGAAGTCGGCGCGACCGTGGACACGATTGGAGGCGAGGCGGCGGCGAGCACCGGCCGCGCGAGACTGCTCGCGGACTTGGACAAGGCCCAGATGGTCGCCCTGCAACTGGCGTTCTGGACGTTGGGCGTGGGGATTCTGCTGGGCGCGTGGTGGGCCGATCACTCATGGGGGCGGTGGTGGGCGTTTGACCCCAAGGAGACATGGGCGCTGCTGACGTGGATCGTGTATCTGGTGGTGGTACACATGCGCTTCGCGAGTATCCGCGACAAGGCGCTCACGACCGCATGGCTGAGCCTGCTGGGGTTCGTGGTGATGCTGTTCACCTACTTTGGCGTGAACCTGCTGCTGCCTGGGCTGCACGCGTACGCGTGACGACGATCAAGTGGTCAGCGGTTCCCACGGGAAGCCCGCAGGGATGAGTTCCGGGCGCTCGTTCAGCCAGCCGACCAGAAACTCGAACGCGTCGACCAAACGCGGGCCGGGGCGATTGAACATCTGATTGCCATCGACGAGCGCTACGCGACCGCGGCGCACGGCGGGAAGATCGCGCCACCACGTCTCGCGCGAGAGTGCCGCCGCCACGCCGCGAGTCTGCTCGAGTGTGAGCCCGCAGGGCGCGATGACAATGAACTCTGGTCGCGTGGCGGCAAAGACCTCCGCGGGCACGCGCACGCTCTTGCCGGCGCGGCGGAGCGACGCCATCGGACCCGTCGCGGCACCCGCACCTTCGTCGGCAACGCTCGCATTCAGCGGATGCCTGCCGCCGGCGCGTTCGATCAACTGCACATTCCAGTGCCCGGCGATGAAGAGCGGGTCGGTCCACTCGAGGAAGCCCACGCACGGACCGTCGGCGAACGGATTGACGAAGTCGGTGGCCCGATATATCCGCTCTCGCAATCGCACGGCGGCGTCTCGTGCGGCGTGCTCGAGCCCCGTCGCCTCCCCCACCACGAACACATCATCCAGCACACCCTCAATCGACTGCGGATTCAGACTCACGATGCGGGGCACAGGATCGAGTCGTGCGGCCACTGCCCGAACCGCGTTCACGTCGATTGAGCAGACGTCGCAGAGGTCTTGTGTGAGAATGACGTCGGGACGCAAGGTTCGGAGGAGTTCCTCGTTGAGCGTGTAGAGCGAACGCCCGGCTGCGGCGTACTCGCGCACTTGGTGATCGATGGCGACACTGTCGACCGGCCCCGCGTGGTCGGCGGCGTGAAAGACCCGTGCGGCGGTGAGCGAGGGGAGACTTTGAACCCCATCCGTGCCGCTGGCTGGTCCGGGAAAGTCACATTCGTGCGAGCGACCGACGAGCAAGGGACGCCCGCCGAGCAGACACACAACTTCAGTGGCGGCGGGGAGGAGGCTGACAACGCGAAGGGGCATGGGGACTCCGGCGAGAGATTTCGGCGACGCAGAAGTGCCAAAGGGCCAAGGATTGGTCAACCCAAGCCCCGCAGGGAGGGTATAACAGAGGTCAGATCGGGCCCCCAAGGGCAGGCATTGGGCAGGCATGAGATAGGCAAGGGCACGCGGCGGGTGCGGGGATGACTCCGGACCGCAGGCGACCACCCGCGATTGGAGAGCGTCGGCGTGTACCAGTTCCAACGTCAGCACAACCGTCAGGACAGCAGGGATGGTCTGAATCGGTTCACGTCACGCATCGTGACCGCGGTGCTCGTGGTCGTGCTGGCGGGGAGCGCGATGCCGGTGCTGGGGCAACCGGGGACGGTGCCGCTGGGTCAGCCGCAGGCGCAACCGGTTCAACCTGGCGCGGTGCCGATGCAACCCGGTGCCCAGCCGGACGCGGGCGACACCTCGCCGTCAAAGTCCGGCACCACGCCGACAAGCATCACCAATGAAGACGGCGAGATCACGCTCTCGGTCTTCAGTGATCCGGTCGATCTCACCACGCTGATCGACATCGTGGTCAAGACGCTGAACATCAACGTGACGATCAAGGGCGCGCTGACGGGCAACGTGACGTTCAACGCGCCGGTGAGCATCAGCAAAGACAAACTGATGCCGCTGGTTGATGCGCTTCTCGAGCAGCAGAACTACACCATCCATCTCGACAAGGACTCGGGCTTCTACGTCGTCGAGCCGATCTCCGACGTCGGCCCCGTGCTCGGCGGCGATCGCCCCAGCACGCGCATCATCCCCACGCCCGGCATTCGCCCCAGCGCGCTGCGATCCGCGGTCGATTCACAGTTCGGCGGCGGTGGCGGCGGCGGAGCACCCGGGCAACCGCAAGGTGCGGGCGGAGGAGGAGGAGGAGCGGCGGGCAACCTTGCTTATCTCGATGAGATGGGCGTCATCGTCGCGACGGGCACGCAGCGCCGACTCGAGGCCGTCCAGTCGCTGGTCGAGCGATTGATGCAGGAGTATCACAAGGCCAAGTTTCGGCGCTTTGATCTGAAGTATGTGGCCGCCCCGGTCGCTCGCGAACGCGCGCTGCAACTCGTCGGGCAGGCCTCGCCGACCCGAAATCGCAGCAACAACCCCGACAACCCGCAGCCCGAGCAGGCGATGCCCAATCCCGGCGGCGGCGCCGCAAGCGGGCGGGCCAACTTCGACAACATCGCCGAGCGTCTCACCGTCGACCCGCAAGGCAACGCCCTGATGTTCCGCGGCGTCGACGATGAAATCGATCGCGTCACTGAAATCCTCGAACTCATTGATGTGCGCAGCGACCTGCTGCCCAAGAAGTATGTGGTCGGCAACGCGGCCCAGCAGATCGCCGACATCGCCAAGCAGCGCGGGCTGGGCGACATCACCACGATCGAGGACACCTCCTCCAACAACAACCGTCGCAACAACTTTTACGACCCCTACAACAACCCGCGCCGCTCGCAGAGCACGACGACCTCCACCGGCGGCCCCGTCATGGTCGTGGATGAGAAGACCGGCACCATCATCTACTACGGCACCGAGGAACAGCAGAAGCAACTTGCACGTCTGGTCGAAGAACTGCAACTGGATTCGGACAAGGTGACGGTGCGCACCTACAAACTGCGCCACGCCAAGGCCGAGGAAGTGTCGGAGATCATTCTGGGCCTTCTCCAGAATCGCCAGCCCGCCGGTCGGTCGAGCCTGACCAGCGGCGCGGGCAGCAACTCGGGCACCGGCAACAACAGCCGCAACAACCGCAACAGCAACTCGAACACCAACACGTCGCAGCCGGTGATCGTGAACAACCCGGGCTTCTTCGACCCCAACAGTCAGGGCGGCAGCAGCGAAGGCGAGTTCGCCGCCGGGCCGGACACGTTTGTGCTCGCCGACACGCTGAACAATCAGGTGCTGGTGAAGGCGCCGACGCGCCAACAGGCGGAGTTTGAGCGGATCATCCAGAAACTCGATCTTCGCCGACCGCAGGTCTATATCGACGCCCAGATCGTGGCCGTGACGTGGACCGACGACATGCGACTCGCGTTCGAGACGCAGTTCACGAACATCGGCGACTTCGGCGGCGTGCTCAACACCAACTTCGGCCTGGGCACCTTTGGCACCGGCGCGGGGATCAACGGCACCAAGACCGTGAGCAACTCCAGCGGGCTCACCGCCGCACTCATCAAGGCGGATCAGGTTCCGATCATCATCAACGCGCTGCAGCAGAAGGTGAACACGCGGATTCTCTCGTCGCCCAAGTTGCTCGTCGATGACAACGAAGAGGCCGAACTCAAGAGCAAGAACGAGCAGCCCACGACGACCTCGACGCAGGGCACAAGCACGACGAACACGTCGTTCGGCGGCTATGAAGAGGCGGGGACGAACCTCAAGGTGACGCCGCGGATTTCCGACGCGGGGTATGTCGGATTGCAGGTGACGGCGGAGTTGTCGAGTTTCTCGGGTCGCACAAACAACGGCATCCCGCCCGCACGCGACACCAACACGCTCACCACCAACAGCGTCTCGGTGCCGACGGACATGACCGTCGTGATCGGCGGCCTGCAGTTTGACAGCAAGACGAACGATCGCAGCGGCATCCCGTTCTTCATGGACATTCCGGGCATCGGCGCGCTCTTCCGCGACGACAACGATTCCTCGCGCAAGACGACGCTCTACATCTTCCTCACGCCGCGCGTGATTCGCGACCCAGGCAGCGAAGACATCCGGCTGCTGACGCAGGGCCCACGGTCGGCGTCGGACCTGCCGCCGGACTTGCCCCCGATCGTGCCGCAGCCGGTGGAGATCATCGCACCGATGGGGCTGACGCCGCCGACACCCGCACCGGAGACTTCGTCACTCTCTCCCACGCCGAACGTGGAGCCAGCGATGAGCGACAAGCCCGCTGCGGAAACGACGCCGGACCCCACGAAGTAAACGCCTCTTGTCCTGCTGGATTTCTGCCTTCCGCACCCCGTCTCTTTCCTCCCATGCCTTCTCCCAACGACAAACCGATGCTCGTCGAGGTCGCGGCCACCGTGCCCGTCCGCACAGGACGCAACGGCGATGCACGCCACAGCGCATCGACGACGCTCGCGCTGCCTGGCCTGCCAGCTGAGTGGTCGCGCGTGGCCGAACTGCTCGCGCCGATCAAGATCACGCCCGAGCAACTCGCCCGCTTCCAGCAGGCCGAGGGCTCGGACGAGGAACCGTGGGATCTGCTGCTCTCCATGCTCGCGCTGGATGAGCATCAGGCGCTGGAGATGCTCGCTCGCCGCACCGGCCTGCGATATCTCAACGAGCCCAAGCTCACCGAGTCGGCGGCCCGCTTCTACGAAGTTATCCCGCCCGATGTCGCGCGCCAGCATCACGTCGCAGGCGTCGAATCCGACGGCAGCGTGATCACGATCGCGATGAGCCAACCGCTCTCGCCCGCGATCTTCACGCTGCTCGAAGACGCGCTGCAGATGCCAGTCCGCGCGATGCTCGCGCCGCGGGCCGCCGTCGCCAACCTCATCAACCGCGGCTATGAGCAGCGGCAGGACCTGGTCACCGAAATCGTCGAGGAGATGCCGCTCGACGAGCGCGCGATCGCCACCGCCGCGGCACAGGCCGGGCAGTCGACCGACCTGCTGCAACTGGCGCGGCAGACGCCGGTCATTCGACTGGTCAACATGATCCTGTTCGAGGCGCTGCGGCGTCGCGCCAGCGATATTCATGTTCACCCCCAGGAGAATCGTCTCGTCATCCGTTTCCGCATCGACGGCATGCTCGTCGACGCGTTCACGCCGCCGCTGAGCCTTGCGCCAGCGATCTCGTCCCGCCTGAAGGTGATGACCGAACTCGACATCGCCAACCGCCACAGCCCGCAGGACGGCCAGACATCGGTTCGCGTGGGCAGCCGCAAGATCGACATCCGCTTCTCGTGCATCCCAACGATTTATGGCGAGCGACTTGTGCTGCGCCTGCTCGACCAGAGCCAGACTCAGTTGTCGCTCGATGCCGTGGGCATGACGGCGGGGATGCAGAAGCAGTTCCTCGATCTGGTGGATCGCCCCACCGGCATCATCCTCGTCACCGGCCCGACGGGCAGCGGCAAGACGACGTCGCTGTATGCGGCGATGGGTCGCATCGATCGCACCAGCCGCAACGTGATGACGATCGAAGACCCGGTCGAATATCACCTCGAAGGCATCAGCCAGATGCAGGTGAACCCCAAGCGCGGCGTGACGTTCGCCGCCGGTCTGCGCTCGCTGCTGCGTCAAGACCCCGACGTGATTCTCGTCGGCGAAATCCGCGACGCGGAGACGGCACAACTCGCGGTGCAGGCGTCTCTGACGGGCCACCTCGTGCTCGCAACGCTGCACACCAACGACGCGCCCAGCGCGATCACGCGCCTGATCGACATCGGCACCGAGCCATATCTGATCACGTCGTCGCTCATCGCCGCGCTCGCCCAGCGCCTGCTGCGTCGCAGGTGCGTGACGTGCGTCGGCACCGGCGTACACGAGGGGCGCGTGTGCGAGGCCTGCGGCGGCACGCACTACAAGGGCCGACTCGCGGTGTACGAGATCATGGAGATGACCGACACGATTCGGCGACTCACCATGCAGCGTGCCGACTCGACGAGCATCGCACAGGCCGCCGCCGCCGAGGGATATCGCTCGATGCGCGACGACGCGGCGGAGAAGATCCGCATGGGCCTGACCGACGAGGCCGAGACGTATCGCGTGCTGCATTGAGCGTGTGCGATGGGTCATCGAGCACGCGTGAAGCGTGCCGGCCGGTCGCAGCGATGCGGCACGAACGGCAAGGACGACGACTTGCACGCGTATGTCAGCACTGAAACAACGGACGGCCTCGTGAAGATGATCACGCCGTTCTTCGACTGACCGGGCCGCTTACGCCACGCCCATCGCCGACAGCGCTTGATACGTCACGAGCGCGAGCACATACGCGAGCCCCGACATCCATCCCAGTTGCAGCAACGCCCACTTCATGCCGCCGGCTTCGCGCGCGGTGACGGCGAGCGTCGGCAGGCACTGCATCGCCAGGACGTAGTAGACAAGCAAGGCCCAACTCGTCGCGACGGTGAAGACCGGCGTCACGCCGTCGTCACGCCGCGCGTTCTGCACCTGGGCCATCACGCCCACGTCGTCGGCCGACTCGTGCCCCGTGGTCACAATGCTCATCGTCGAGACGAAGACTTCGCGGGCGGCGAAACTGGTGACCACACCCACCGACAATCGCCAATCAAACCCGAGCGGCTCGAAGATGGGTTGCACAAATCGCCCGAGCGATGCGGCATACGAGTTTGCCGCCGCGTGCTGGGATTCGATCTCCGCGGCTCGTTCTTCCATCGGCGCACGGGCCTCGGCATCGGACACGGCGGCAGCTTGCTCACGCAGCGCGGCGACCTCCGCGGGCGGCTGGACGTGCGGGAACGCGCTGAGCCACCACAGCACGATGCAAATCGCGAGGATGTTCTTGCCCGCGCTGGTGATAAACGTCCACCCCCGGTCCCACGTCGTCACCAGCGCGGTGCGGATGCTGGGCATCTTGTAGGTAGGCAGTTCCATCGCCATCGCCCTGCCGCGTCCGCGGAGAATCGTCCGCCGGGCGAGCAACGCGCTGAGCAGGCCCGCGATCGCGCCCAGCGCGTAGCAGCCGACGAACGCGATCGCCTGCCTGAGTGGGCTGTCCGCGAACAGCAGCGTCGTGAGCAGCACATACACGGGCAGACGTGCCGAGCAGGTCATGAACGGCGCGACGAGGATCGCCGCGAGTCGCTCGCGCGGATCCGGAATCGCGCGGCACGCGAGTATGCCCGGGAGCGCGCACGCGTGACTCGACAGCAGCGGCACGAACGCGTGCCCAGGCAGGCCAAACGGCCGCAGCAGGCGATCCATCAGCAGCGCGGCGCGCGACAAGTATCCCGTGTCCTCAAGCAATGAGATCAAGAAGAAGAGCAGGCAAATCTGCGGCAAGAAGATGAGCGTGCCGCCGACGCCACTGACGACGCCGCGACTGAGCAGTTCGGCGAGCGGGCCGGGCGGCATGATCGCCAAGACTGCATCTGACAACCATGAAAAGACATGGTCGATGAGGTCCATCGGCAGTTTCGCCAGCGCGAAGATCGCCCAGAACAAGCCCGTCATGAGCGAGAGAAAGATGATGGTGCCCAGCACGGGATGCAGCACCGCCTGATCGATGCGATCCGTGCGCGACCACCGCGGCGCGGCGGCAGAGCTTGACCCAACGCCGGCAGATTGCTTCGCGCTCACCGTCAATAGCGTCGTGGTGTCGGCGGGGGCAGTCACGCTCGCCGGTCGCACGGCGTGCTCAAAGATGCGATCGGCCCACGCCTCAAGCGCATCGCGACCGTCGCGGGCGGCGACGGAACCGATCGCGGCGCTCGCGCCCGGCGGCGTGCGATTCGGCACGCGAGCATTCCGCAGCGACGCCACGATCGCATCCACGCGCTCGCCGGTGCGCGCGCTTACCAACTCCACGCCGCAGCCCAGTTGCTCTTCGAGCGTGCGCGGGCAGATAAATATCCCCTGCTTGCGGCTCAGGTCGATCATGTTGACGACGACCAGCGTCGGCAACCGGCGGCGGAGCACCTCACCCGCGAGAATGAGATTGCGTGCCAGGTTTGTCGCGTCCAGCACGACGCACACCGCGTCGGGGTCGCCGGGTCGCTCGCCGCGCGGCATCAGCGTGCCCGCGAGTACGCCGCGGCATATCTCCGCCTCGCTCTGCTCCAGTTCCAGCGAGTACACGCCCGGCAGATCGATGAGCTCAATGGTCGCATCGGCGGCACCAAGCACGCCGACGCGGGCTTCCATCGTGGTGCCGGGGAAGTTGCCCGTCTTGTGGTTCAGCCCGCTCAGCCGGTTGAAGAGCGTGGTCTTGCCGGTGTTGGGATTGCCGACGAGGGCGACACGGCGCGACCCCGAAGGCACAACCGGGGCGGCACGCTCGTCGCAACGCGGACAATCGACGGCGATGGGCGTCGGTGCCGTCATGTCGGGCGCACCAGCACCTGCCCGGCGAGGGCTCGGGCCATCCCGATCCGCGACGAGCACGCGCACGCCGCCGAGCCGACGAGCACTTCGATCACGCATGGTTCACCCGCGCGACACAGTCGCACGCGCGACGCCGGACGCAGGCCCATGGCCCGCAACAATGCCGCGTCGCCGGGGTCGAGACTGGTTTGGACAACCGTCCCCACCTGTCCGGGCCGAAGCGAGGTCAGCGCGACGCCGCCGCCCGCGGCGCGGCTTCCACCCCCGGCGATTTCACCGGGCCCGGCGCGGCAACAGTCGGAACTGGGACAGGACTCCTGCACGACCGGAGTGTATCCAGTTGAGACTGGGTCGCAACACGAGGTAGTGGGTCAGTTTGAATGGCCCCCAGATTGATGGGTGCTTCCCAAGAGGCGGACATCCGGGTAGCGCACGCTACAGCCCACTCGTTTGCACCGGTTGCAAGAAGACTCACGTCAAAGGCAATCCCGGCCCGGGACACATCAGCACCAGCGATGCGGAGCACGCCAATCTGACCACGCGAATGGGCAAAGACATCGAACCGGGCGACTCGCTCATCACGTCAGATGTCCCGGGCACGGCACAGGTCGACGATCCCGTCCGATTTGGCGTTGGACACGTCTTCGGCCGCGCCGCCCAGCGGGTGGTCTGGAGCGAAGTCACGCCCGGCCCTGACGGCAAACGCCGCGCCGTCATGTCGGTGCTGCTGGATTCCTCACTGCGCGATGGACGGGCTTCGGCGGCATTGCGCAAACCTCGAAGCGCGACTCCAAGCCCTGGAGGCGATGCTCGGCGGCCAAATGCAAACCCGGAAGTGAACTCGGGGTAAATCCCGTCTTTACGCCTTTGTTGGCGACAAAGTCACCAACTCCGAAAAACTTCGGAATTGGCCTTGCGGTTGGGCCGATGATCTACTAATCTCTTCGGAGCAAAGGAATCTTCATGCCCCGCAAGCCCGCCATCTCCCTGACCAAGCTCGAAGGCGAAGTGATGCAAGCCGTGTGGGATATTGGCAATCCCGTGCGTGTCCGTGACGTGGCCGAAGTGCTGAATGTCGGGCGAAAGCCACCGCTGGCGTACACCACGGTGCAAACCATGCTCACCATCCTCAAAGATAAGAGAGCGATCGAACAGGTTGAAGGCCCCGGCCGCGCGTTTCTTTATCGGGCCCGCGTCTCTCGCTCACAGGTGTCCAATCACATGGTCCGCGATCTGGCAGACCGGCTGTTCGGCGGGCGGGTGGAACCCATGCTCTTGCAACTCATTGGCGAATCTCGGCTCAAACCCGCCGAGCTTCGCGAGCTGCGCAACTGGGTTGATGCCCAACTGCGTGACGTTCAGGAACGCGACATTCAGGAGCCCAAGCCATGATGCGTCTGGTTGTTGAGCATCTCGGGCTCGCGAGCGTCGGAGTGGGCGCACTCTTCGCGCTCGCACTTGCGCTCCGCCTGCTTGCGCGGCAGGACGCTGTGCTTCGCTATCGACTGATGTCCGCTGCGCTCTGCGCTTCATTGGTGCTCATCCCGCTTCAAGCCGTCACCGCAGAGTTCGCGCCGCGTGCCAGCATCGTCTCAACTGCCGCGCCTTCATGTCCCGTGCCAGATATCACGGCGACCAACACAGCGGCGGAAACGACAGCTCCAAATCAGGACGAGTGCGAACCGCCGACCAAGGCCGATGCGTCTTCGACGATCTCGTCGCCGGTGGTGCCGACTCCCTCCGTCGCACTTGCCAAGCCAGTCGATCCGCGTGTGTGGCCCATCCTCTTGGGCGTGTATGTGCTCGGCGTCTTTGCCATCGTGACGCTGCTCGGCGTGCGTGCGCTCGCAACACGGCGACTCGTACAAACGTCGCGTCCAGTGACCGATCCGCGCGTGCTTCGCATGTGGGCCATGCTCGTTCAAGGTACACGCCGCGCACCGGCGCTGCTTGAAAGTGATCGCCTGCACGTTCCGGCGTGCTGCTCGCTCGGCGGCGGCTGTGTGATACTGCCCACCGGCGCGAATCTCCTGCAGGACGAGACGCTGCTCGCGGCGATGCGGCATGAACTGATTCACCTGCGCCGGCACGACGGGGTGCTCGCGTGCGTCGCCACGGGCGTCAGTGCGTTGCTGTGGTTCCAGCCGCTGGTGTGGGTCTTTGCCCACATGCTTGCGGCCGACCGCGAGCACTCGTGCGATGCACTTGTGGTGCGTGCCACGCGTCAGCCACGCTCGTATGCCCTCGCACTTCTGCAGTTCTGCACGATGTCGCGGCCGGTGCCGCGTTCCATCTCGCTCATCGGGTTCGAGTCTTCTCACTCGCTCAGCCAAAGGATCACCATGCTCAGCCACGCCTTGACTCCCGCCGCTCGTTTGCGTCACGCCGCCGCCGCGGGCGTGAGTCTTGCCTGCTTTGTGTCGGTCGCAGTGGGACATGGCATGCTCACCGCGGCGGCTGATCCCGGCCCGGTGATGGCCATGCAGTCCGGCCAGGCGTCTGAGAGCACCGGGCACGCTCGCGCCGTTCAGTCGCAGGACCGCGCGACCCAGGCCGTCAAGACCCAAGCCGTGAAGGCGCAGGGCGAGCAAGTGCGTGCCGCTGACTCACAGCCGCGCATGAGCGCTGAGGTTTCGGCGAGGACGTACGGGCGCGCCGATGGGGACGTGTATCGCCGATTGGTGAAGTCCGGTGTGATCCCAATCGCGCCAGACTCGCTCCGCACCGACTTGTTTGTGTTCTCCGATCGCCCTGCTGCCAGGTCCGCAGGCGTGCGCTTGCCGATCGCGACGGTGAATGAGCAAGAGACGGTGCTCAGCGCCGAGCGTGCGACTGGTCAGGGCAATACGATCTTGGCCGAGCAGGTCCGGCTGAGCCTTCCCGACGGCTCCAAACTGCGCGCGGTGTTTGAGGGCCGGAGCGTGAACATCGAGCCGCAGGTCGGCGCGGGCACCACCATCCGCATCACCGGCGGCTCCGTCCGCATCGTCGATGAGCATGGGATCACCCGCATCGAGGCTCACGCCGGCGAACAACGTGCCGATGCAACTCTCACGCTTTCGAGCAGCTCAACCACCAACGCCATCACGTTCCAACTCATCGCGGCCGATGGTGTGCGTTCGATTCCTGTGAACACGGTTGTCAACCCCGAGCCGCCGAGCATCAAACCCGAAGTTCTCCACGGCGCGGTGAAGTGGAATCTCGCGCTCCCCGCAAATCCGCAGTTTGGCCCGGGCACCGGCGAACTGAAGATGCAGTGGACATACGACCTCGACAAGCTCGCCGAGAACGAGGGTTGCTAACACCCGACGGGAAGACGCCGTCGGGCGTGCGAGGCGGTCCAGACGTCGTATGATCGCCCGCTCATGGCGAAAGGACTGCCGGTCATCCTGTGGCGTTCGGTGCTGGGAGAACTCTGGCGGCTGCTTTTGCTCTCCGTCGGCGTCCTCGTCGTCGTCCTTGCCTTCGCCGGCACGGTCAAGCCGCTGGCCGACGGCAAACTCCAACCCACCGACATCATCAAGTTCGTCGGCTATCTCGTCCCGCCAATGCTGGCCTACGCGCTCCCCTTCGCTGGGTGCTTCGCCGCGACGCTCACCTACCACAGGCTCGCGAGCGACAACGAAGTGAACGCGGCGGCGGCCAGCGGCGTGAGCCATCGCAACGTTCTCACGCCCGCGATCATCACCGGGCTTGTGCTCGCCCTTGGCCTGGGTGTGCTCAACGACCGCATCATTCCAGTCTTCCTCCGCTCGGCGTACGAGTTGCTCGCCCAAGACATCGCGCGCCTGCTCATGCGGTCCATTGAAGCAGGCGACTCGATCGAAGTCGGCCCACGCCAGATTTACGCCGACAAGGCCGTGCGCCTCAAGCCCGATCCGGCCAGCGGCGCGAGCGACCAACTCGTGCTGTTCAAGGCCGCCCTCATCGAACTCGAACCCGGCGGACGCGTCGCCAAAGAAGGCACCGCACAAAAAGCCACGGTCTGGGTCGTGCCCGGCGCGTCGACCGGCGGCAGCGAGAACGCACCCGTCGCTCGCGTCTACATGCGACTGGAGAATGTCGTCGCCGCCGAGATCGGCAAGTTCCTCGCCTCACAGCAAGAGGCGTACACACTTGAGCCGTGGACTGTGCCCAACGCGTTCAAGGACGATCCGAAGTACATGACGGGTGTGCAGATGCGCGAACTCGGGCCGCACCCCGAGCGCATCAACTGGATCGACGCGCAACGCCGCCAGATCGCAATGGAACTTGGCCGCACCGCGCTTGTCTCGCGCCTGAGCGAGCAACTGGCGGCGGGCAAAGCCCTGCGATTCACCGATCTTGACGGACGGAGCGTCGAACTCCGCGCCGCGTCGCTCGGCGCTTCCACGTACGTCGGACAGGCTCTCGCGTGGCCGATCACTGCCGCCAGTGGCGGCGAGATCATCGTCACCCGCACGGGCGGCGGCGTCGGCGGCGGCGGCTCCGTACGCCTCAGCGCCAAGCAAGCACTTCTCGTCAGCGACCCCGACGCCGAACTCGCCGAGGGCGTGTCGAGATTCGCCATCAATCTCCAGCAAGTCCGCGCCAGCGGCGGCACCACCGGCGGTTCAACCAACGGCCCGACCGGCGAGACCGACATGGCGGGCGGCAGCGTGCGTGAGCGTTTCGATCTCAAGTCACTCTCTTCCGCCGAATCGTCCCAGACCAAATGGCTGGAGATGTCGACGCCGACATTGCTTGCGGAGATGAAGAGCAAGGGCATGACCTCGCCGCTCGGCGATGATCTTGAGAAGAAACTCCGCGATCTGAAATGGGAAGTGCTGAGCAAGCAGCACGAGCGATTGGCGATGGCGGCCAGTTGCGCCGTGATGGTGCTCACCGGCGCGATCACCGCCCTGCGTTTGAGCCGTCAGATGCCGCTGACGGTGTACCTCTGGAGTTTCTTCCCCGCGCTCGTGAGCGTGATGACGATCGCAGGCGGCCAGCAGACCACACACCGCTATGGTCCGTGGGGCCTCGTGCTGCTCTGGGGCGGTGTCGGCCTGCTCGCGCTCTACACGTTCGTCGCGTTCTGGAGCGTCAGGAAGCACTGACGCGGCGATCACGACACGAACTCCAACGGCGACACACTCTTTGATGAACAACGGCACGCCACAGTCTGATCGGTCGCAGGGCACTGTGATTCCATGTGCGAGTGCCGTTTGGGCTCCTTGGTCCTCGTCTTGGCGTGCCACCTTCGCGCTCGTGCTCGGCGTGCTCGCGCTCAAACTCGCCTACCTCGCGTGGCTGTGCCCCTATCCGCTTATCGAGGACGAAGCCCACTACTGGGAGTGGAGTCGTCGCCTCGACTGGTCGTACTACAGCAAGGGCCCCGGCGTGGCGTGGACGATCTGGGCGTCGACCCAGACTCTGGGCGTCAACGAGTTCGCGATCCGCGCCCCCGCGGCGATCTTTTCCGCGTTCGGCGCGTTGTGCGTCGCCGGGCTCGTGCGTGATGCGAGCCGCGATGGGCGAGCCGGGTTCTTTGCCGCCGCGTGCTTTCTGCTGTGCCCGACGTTCATCGTCACCAGCGTGCTGATGACGATCGACATGCCCTACTGCGCCTGCTGGGCGGCGGCGGCGTGGGCGGGGTATCGCGCGATTCACCTCCGCGATCATCGCGCGTGGCTTTGGATGGGCGGTGCGATCGCACTCGGCATCTTGTTCAAGTACACCATGCTGCTGTTTGTGCCGGGGCTCATGCTGGCGGCGTGGTGGTCGAGACTTGCCAGCGCAGCGAGCGTCCCTCTCGCCGCGGCCGAGTCGCGGTCGACGCGTTCACTTCACATCTTCCTCGGGCTCGTCATCGCCCTGCTCGGCCTCGTCCCAATTATGATCTGGAACGCCCAGAACGGCTGGCCCACCGTGCAACATCTGCTCGGCCACCTCGGTGTCGCGGGTGGCGACATGCCTGTCGTCCAAGGTAACGCGGACGGCTGGCAATACTCGCCGATCTGGACGCTGCAGTTCATCGGCTTGCAAGTGCTCATGCTCGGACCAGCGCTCGCGCTCGTCATCGATGCTCTGCGTCGTCGCGATGCGACCGACGTGCGCCTCGCTCGCCGCGAGCCCGGGCGCATGTATCTGCTGCTCATCGCGCTGCCGTTGATGCTGTTCTACGTCGGCGTGACATTCATCGCCGAGGCGGAAGCGAACTGGGCCGTCGCCTCGTTTGTCACGCTGTGCGGGCTTGCGGGGTGGGGCGCTGTCGATGCGATGGACGAACATCGCGCGTTGACCAATGCGTGGCTCGCACTGCCCAAGGGCTCTCGCCCGCGTGCCGGCATCCTTCGCCGCCGCCCCGAGACCGGAGGGCAGATCGCATGGCACTGGACGATCGGCGTCGGACTCGCCGTCGCTCTCGTGATCGCGAGCCTCTATCCGATCTCGCGTCTGCCGATCGTGGGCAACAAAGTGCCTATGACCCGCATCAGCGGCGCGCGAGAAATGGCCGCCGACGCCCAGGCCCGACTTGCGGCACTCCGCGATCAAGGCGAGAATCCGTTCGTCATGACGCAGCTCTACGGCCGGGCCAGTCTGCTCGCGTTCTACCTGCCCGGGCATCCCGTGGTCTACTCCGCCAGTTCGCACACCGGCGGCCGAAAGACGCAGTACGACATGTGGCGCGCCGGTGAACCGCTCAACACCAACGTCAACGACCCGTCGCTGTTCGGGCGCGCGGCACTCCTCGTCGGTGCGACGCAGGGCCAGTGGGAAATGGCGTTTGCTCGCGTGGAACCCGTGCCGAAACTTGACGGCGATCTGAAACGTGGACGCGATGTCTTCATCGGGCGCGGCTATCGCGGTTGGGAGGGCACGCCATGACGCCCCGCCCACGCACGCTTCTCGTCTGGGCCGCGCTGCTCGGCGGTGTCGTACTCACCACGCTTCTCGACCACGCCGTGTGGAGCGCATGGCACCCAGCCGATGACGCCGCCAAGGCCGCATTTGAACGCCGCGATCTGGTGCAGATGTTGCGATCGATCGGCTACATCCCGACATGGGTCGCGATTGCGGCGGCGGGTTTCGCGATCCGATTCGGCAAACGCGGCGCGTGGCATGCTTGGCTCGTCGCCCTCTCGGCCGCGCTCGGCGGCGGGCTTGCCGAACTCATGAAACTCATCCTCGCGCGCGAGCGCCCCGGCGACACCGGCGAGTACGTCTGGCGCGGCGTCTTCAGCGGCTTCTCCAACCCCGGCAATCTGGGCCTCGCGTCCAGCCATGCGGGCGTCGCGTTCGGCGGCGCGTGCATGATCTTGCTGCTCTGGCCGCGTGCCACGTGGGTCGCATTGCCTCTCGCCATCGGCTGCGCCATCGCCCGCGTTGGCACCGGCGCGCACTATCTGAGCGATGTCTGGGTCGGCGGCGTGCTCGGCTACGTCGCGGCATTGCTGCTCTTTCGATTGTCAGGCGGAAGGAAGCGGGAGACTCGATGACGCGACCTCCCAACACCCGCACCGGCATGTGCGGCTCTCGCCCACCACGCCGCGCGTACCGTTCCATGCTCAACGCTCTTTTGTTTGAACCTGTGACAATGACCTGTCTGAATGAGTCCGGCGGCATGAGCCACGCGTGAACCTCCTCGACCGTTACATCGCGCGCCAGTACCTGATCAACACCGCGGTGCTGCTGGTCGTCCTGTTCTGCTTCGTCGTCGCGATTGACCTGTCGATCAATTTCGGCAAGTTCGTCGGAGCGGCACGCGATCTGGCCAAGAACGGCGAACACGCAGGCTCCACCCTCCGCGTTGCGCTCGTCACTGTCTTTGCCGTCTTTGATTTCTGGTGGCCCAAACTCCTCCAACTCTTCAACTACATGATCGGGCTCGTGCTCGTCGGCGGCATGGGCTTCACCTGCTCGCAGATGGTGCGGACACGCGAACTCACCGCCGTCCTCTCGAGCGGCCAGAGTCTCTACCGCGTCGCCCGCCCGATCATCATCGTCGCCCTCGGCTTCACGGTGCTGCAAGCGCTCAACCAGGAACTCGTCATCCCGCGCATCGCGCCGCTGCTCGTCCGCGAACACGACGACATCGGCAAGCGGCAACTGGGCATGACCAACGTGCGCCTCGGCGCGGACGGCGCGGGACGCCTGTGGTACGCCCGCGAGTTCGACGCCGACAAGGGCACGCTACGCGACCTCCACATCATCGAACGCGATCGCGAAGGTCTCGCCCTGCTCGCAATCACCGCACCCGAAGCTCGCTGGGTCGTGCCGAACGCTCGCGCAGCCGGTAGCGAAGCACGAACCGGCGCGTGGGAACTCGTTAACGGTGAGGCTCGCTCACGCCGCGACCAGAGCACGCCGCCGATCGCCGTCACGCGCGTCGAGACCGACCTGGATGTCGACGCGATGCGTGTGCGCCGCTTCGAGAACTATCGCCAGAGCCTGAGTTGGGCCCAGATCGGGCAAATGCTCGCGAGCCCGACGCTGCAACACGCGCTGACGACCCCGGCGGGCACACCCGGCACAACGAGTAGCACCGCGCCCGCCGCGGGTCAGGCGCTCCGCCGCGTCGAGGAACTGCAACGCATCCGCTGGGGTCGCGTGGCGGCAATGCTCTCCAACATTCTCGCCCTCGCGGTGTGCCTGCCGTTCTTCCTGCGCCGCGAGCCCACGAACATGATGATGCAGTCCGTCAAGGGCGTGCCCGTCGCGCTCACCGCGATCATGGGCGGCGTGCTCGGCTCGACCGTCGCGATCCCCGGCGTCCCGCCGCAACTCAGTGTCTTTGTCGCCTGCCTCATTCTGCTGCCAATCGTCATCATGTACGCGACCAGCGTGAAGACGTGACGCCGTTCATCGCGCAGGCAACGAAGCCGGCGCGGACGCCGCGGGCTCTCGCTCTTTGAGTTTCGCACGCACCTCGCGAATGGCCGCGACCAGCTCGCCCACGCGCGGCCTCAACTCACCCACCACGTTCGACCTGTCGATCAGGTCCGTCACAATCGGGCTCGTTGCCAAGGCAAACAGCGATCGCACGTTCACGCCCTCACGCCGTTCGATCAACTCGCGCAGCTCCGGATCGGTCTTGAACCTTTCCATCGCGTCGATGATCGCCTGATTGGACGCGATTTCGCGGAACACAGGGGTCTCAAGCAGATCGTCAAGGGCCTCCCGGTCCCGCGAGATCGCCGCGAAGTCGGCGGCGACGTTCAGCAACTCGATGTCGCCGACCGGATTGATGCTTTGCAGCGTGCCGCCCAGCGCCGACGACTTGATCCGTTCGGCCGACGACAGCACGAGCTCAGCCGCGGCGTTCGGTTCACCCACCGCGTCACCGCGATCACCACTCTCGCCCTGCTCGTCGATTCCGTGGACTGCTCCGCGCTGTGCGATCGCGATCGGCTCCAGCGCGAGCGGCACCAGCAGCAGCAACGTCGCCAACAGCACACCGTAGACGCTGCCCGCGCCTGCTCCCAGCACGCGATCCCATGCGTCGAGCGCGCGCACGCGCCGTGCGGCCGCTCGCACGACACGCCGACCGACCAGGGCACCGACACCAACGAAGATCGCCGTCACCAGCCCAAAGGCGCACAGTCGCCCGAGTACACCGCCGACGCCCATCGCTCCGAACAGCGGCTCGATCACCCGCCCCAACGGTGCCGCGAGAACAACGCTGACGACCAGCCCCGCGAGCACGCCGACCGTCTCCGCGAGCCCTCGCCACAACCCTTGCAGTCCGGCGATCGCCGCGACGAGCAGGATGACGCGGATCGCGAAGTCGTCGAGCACCAGCGCAAGCAGCAGCATCACGCCGAAGACGCCCAGCGCGATCGCGCCCGAGACGCCGATCGGAGGTCGTGCTCTCGCCGATGAACGATCCGCCCCGGAATGGTTTGGCGTGCTCATGCCCACAGCCTACCGCGCGACCCGCACGCCCACGCTCAAGCCTCCAGCACGCGGGCCGCGAAATCATGCACGCGATCGAGTTGGTCGTGGGTCGGAATCTCCGCCGCGTCACCGAAACGATCGAGAATCGGCGCGACTCGCCCCTCCTGATACAACTCGCTGAACATCGCGACCGCGTCGCCGTCGTAACGCGTACCCGCTCCCGCTTGCAGTTCGACGATCGCCCGTCGCGCCGCGTTGGGCCCTACGTCGTGCCTGTAGTGCCGCTGGCTTGTCATCGCATCAAACGTGTCCACGACCGCGAAGTACCGCGCAACAACCGGGATGTCCGTGCCGCGCAGCCCGTCGGGATACCCGCGCCCGTCGAACCGCTCGTGGTGATGGCGCACGAGGTTCAGAAGGATCGGGTCATCCTCCTGCATCCGCCGCAGCCGCTCATGCCCGAGTGCCGCGTGCGTCTTCATCACGTCGTACTCCGCGGCAGTGAGGGGGCCCGGCTTCTGCAAGATAGCCTCGGGAATTTCGATCTTTCCAACATCATGCAGCGCGGCGGCATGCGTCAGCCGATGAACAATCTCTCCGCTCACGCCCGCCTTCTGCGCCAGTACCCGCGTGTACAGCACCACCCGCCACGTGTGGGCGGCGGTCGACAGGTCCTTCGCCTCCAGCACCCCCACCATCGCCTGCACGATCTGCACGTCCACGCGTCACGCTCCCGGAAAAGTCCGCGTGCAGCGTAGCCGTCAACTTGGTTCAGCATCCCCCCTCAAACTTCGCCACAAACGCATCGAAATCCTCGAACGTCAAGAACCCGTCGGCATTGAAGTCTGATCGCCCCTCGCCGGCTTCGAACGACGCGACGAACTCGTCGAAGTCTTCAAACGTGATGAAGCCATCCTCGTTGAAGTCGGCTTGGGTCGCGATGAAGAACGACACACTCTTGGGCTGATAGACGACACGCTGCAGATTGCCCTCGCCGGGGAAGGGGAAGTCCAGCGTGCCGAACGCGCCCGTGATCGGCGTGCCGGCCGCGGCGAGCGACGACTTGATGAACTCCCACTCCAGCCCGCACGTCGGCGTGTACGCCGCCACGTTTCGGATGCGCAGCGTCCCGCCCAGACCAAGCGTCGATGCGGCGCTGTTCGTCAGCGTGACGCGACCGTAGTTCGCAACCGCTGGCGGCGGACCCTTGAGTTCGATCTCCAGCGTGCTCGCCGAGCCGAGCGTGAATGCGAACGCGTTCGCGGCGATCGACGCGCCGGCCCGAGCCTTCATCAGCCCGTTATTGGTCCCACCCGCAAGCGACACCGTGCCCGGCCCTGCCGCCAGCGTTCCATTGTTGATGAGCGCGACGGGATTGCCCGTGCTGAACGAAATCAACCGCCCGGCCAGGTTCGCGTCGATCGTCCCGTTGTTGACGACGTTGTAGATGCCGCCGCCACCCAGGCACGGCGAGGTGTTTAGGAACTCGATGTCACCGCCTTGAATCTTCGCACCGTTCGCGATGGTCAGCGTGCCGTTGCTGTTCGTCGTCAGGTACAAGTCACCAGAGGTTGCCGACGTGATTGTGCCGGTCAGCGTCTGCGTGCCTTCAAAGACGATCTCGTGCGTGCCCGTCGTCGCCGTCGTCAGCGTGCCGTTGAGCGTCACGTTGTTCCATCGCAGGCCGCCCGTGAAGTTCGCGAGGTCGCCGGTGATCGTGAGGTTGCTCAGGCGGCCGAACGAACAACGCGCCGGGAATGTCAGTGAACCCGACGACGTGTTGATCGTGCCATTCTGAATCGTCGCGCCGTTGAAGATGTTCCACGTTCCCGTGGGGGTCCAGGTGCCGCCGCCC